>Ga0105857_1000095_pt1 | contig 36389 bp, 37 predicted proteins | sample OrgsoiDNA_201061_FD_89682 | JGI IMG/M metagenome (GOLD analysis project Ga0105857, IMG submission 89682) | Permafrost soil microbial communities from the Arctic, to analyse light accelerated degradation of dissolved organic matter (DOM) -... | ecosystem: Environmental > Terrestrial > Soil >...
CTCAAGGTGTTCCTCGGTGCCGCGCCGGGTGTCGGCAAGACCTACGCCATGCTGCAAGCGGCCCACACCCAACTGCGTCAGGGTGTGAAAATCATCGCTGGCGTGGTCGAAACCCATGGCCGCGCCGAAACCGAAGCGCTGCTCGGTGGCTTACCTCAACAACCGCTGGTGCGCTCGGAATACCGTGGCGTGATGCTTGAAGAGATGGACCTCGACGGCCTGCTCAAAGCCAAGCCGAAACTGGTGTTGGTCGATGAGCTGGCCCACAGCAACGCCCCCGGCAGTCGTCACGCCAAGCGCTGGCAAGATATCCAGGAACTGCTGGCCGCCGGCATCGACGTGTACACCACGGTCAACGTCCAGCACCTGGAAAGTCTCAACGATCAGGTGCGCGGCATCACTGGCGTCCAGGTCCGCGAAACCCTGCCGGACTGGGTCCTGCAAGAAGCCTACGAACTGCTATTGATCGACCTGCCGCCCCGCGAATTGCTGGAGCGTCTGCGCGATGGCAAGGTCTACGTGCCGGAGCAGGCGCGGGCGGCCATCGATGCGTTCTTCACCCAGACCAACCTCACCGCCCTGCGTGAAATGGCCATGCAAACCGCTGCGGCGCAGGTTGATGATGATCTGGCCCAGGGTTATCGCCAGCTCGGCCAGGCGGCGCCAGCGGTGCGCGGTCGCTTGTTGGTCGGGGTCGATGGCGATGCTCAGGCCGAACGTCTGGTGCGTCACGCCAGCCGCGTCGCCCAGCGTCGGCATTTGCCGTGGAGCCTGGTGCATGTGGACAACGGCAGCGTGCGCGACGAGCAATCGCGCCTGCGCCTGCAAAGCGCCCAGCAACTGGCCGAGCGCCTCGGCGGCGAAGTGGTGTTGCTGCGGGCCGGCGAGGTGGCGAAAACCCTGATCCAGCACGCCGCCGAACGTCGCGCGAGCCTGGTGTTGGTCGGTCAGTCGCGCCAGCGTTTGCGTCGAAGGGTGTTCGGCGGCGGTCTGGCGTCACGCTTGTTGCGCGATGCCCGTGGGCTGGAAATCAACGTCCTCGACAGCGACCATGAAGTGCCCGCAACCCGTCAGCGTTCGGCGCATTCACTGGTCTGGTTCGACTACGCGCTGGCCTTGGTGGCAACCGTTTTGGCCAGTGCTTTGGCCTGGGCAGTGGCAAGTGTTTTGCCGCTGCCGAATATCTCCCTGGTGTTCCTTGCCGCCGTGTTGCTGGTGGCGGTGCGCAGCAGCCTTGGCCCGGCGCTGGCCTGTGCGGCGTTGTCGTTTCTGACCTACGACTTTCTGTTCATACCGCCAAACTTCTCGTTCGCCATCCAGCGCGAAGAAGACGTCCTGACGTTGCTGTTTTTCCTTCTGATGGCGGCGCTCACCGGCAACCTCGCCGCGCGGCAACGTCGACAACTGGAGGCTTTGCGCGACACACAGGAAGAAACCACCGAACTGCTCGACCTGTCGCGCAAACTCACCGCCGCCACCGACCGCCAGGCCGTGGTCAGTGCCGCCGCCCAGCATTTGAATGGTTGGAGCGATCTGCAACTGTGCCTGCTCAACCGCGACGGGCAGGGTGGCTGGAAAGTCGAAACCGGCGGTCCGCTGGAGTTCTCCGAGGCCGAACGTGCCGCTGCCGATTGGGCCTGGCAACACGATCAGCCGGCGGGCGCCGGCACCGGCACGCTGCCGTTCGGGCGTTGGTGGTGGTGGCCGTTGTCGGTCGAAGATGGGCCGCTGGCGTTGCTCGGTGTCTGCGCCAAAGAAGGCCAGACCTTGAGCGGCCAGCGCCGGCGTTTGCTGACTGCGCTGAGCCAGCCATTGGCCCAGGCCCTGGCCCGTGCACAATTGGCCGAAGACCTCGAAGCAGCGCGGCTGCACGGTGAAACCGAGCAACTGCGCAGTGCCTTGCTGGCCTCGGTGTCCCACGATTTGCGCACGCCGCTGACTTCCATGCGCGGCAGCATCGACAGCCTGCTGGCCCTCGGCGAAGCGATCCCGCTGGAGGATCGCCGCGAGCTGCTCGAAGGCACCCGCGATGAAGCGGAGCGTCTCGACCGCTACATCCAAAACCTGCTGGACATGACCCGCCTCGGTCACGGCGCGCTGAAACTGGCCCGGGACTGGGTGTCGCCCGCCGATATCGTCGGCAGTTCGCTCAATCGCCTGCGCGCGGTGTTGGCGCCGTTGCAGGTCAGCACCGAAGTGCCGGCCGAGCTGCCGCTGCTGTACGTGCATGCGGCATTGATCGAACAGGCGCTGGTCAACGTGATCGAAAACGCCGCGCGGTTTTCACCGGTTCACGGACGCCTGCAAGTGCGCGCCGGGGCCGATGACAGCGAGCTGTTTTTTTCCGTCAGCGATGAAGGCCCGGGGATTCCGGAGGACGAGCGAGCGAAGATTTTCGACATGTTCTACACCGCCGCGCGTGGTGATCGTGGCGGGCAGGGCACGGGGTTGGGGCTGGCGATTTGTCAGGGCATGGTCGGCGCCCATGGTGGGCGGATCAGCGTTGCCGATGGCATTGAAGGGCGTGGCACCTGCATCACCTTGCACCTGCCGTTGCAGGCGCAACCGGGCTACGAAAGTGAAGCCTGATCGCGCTTGCGCTACTCTCTTGCCACTTCTATTTGTTGATGTGAACTCATGAGCCAGACCGCGACCATTTTGGTCATCGACGACGAACCGCAGATCCGCAAGTTCCTGCGCATCAGCCTCGCCTCCCAGGGCTACAAAGTGCTGGAGGCCGGCACTGGCAACGAAGGTTTGGCGCAAGCGGCGCTGAACAAACCCGATCTGCTGGTGCTCGACCTGGGGCTGCCGGACATGGACGGCCAGCAAGTGCTGCGCGAGTTTCGCGAATGGTCGACGGTGCCGGTGCTGGTGCTGTCGGTGCGCGCCAGCGAAGGGCAGAAGGTTGAAGCGCTGGATGGCGGCGCCAACGATTACGTGACCAAGCCGTTTGGCATTCAGGAATTCCTCGCGCGCGTTCGGGCGTTGTTGCGACAGGCGCCGGCCGGTGAGGCTCAGCAAGCGGCCCTGACGTTCGGCCCGCTGACCGTAGACCTGGCGTATCGCCGAGTGTTGCTCGACGGTGTTGAAGTCGCGCTGACCCGCAAGGAGTACGCGGTGCTGGCGCAACTGGCGCGGCATCCGGGGCGGGTCATCACCCAGCAGCAATTGCTCAAGGACATCTGGGGGCCGACCCATACCGAGGACAGTCATTACCTGCGGATTGTGGTTGGGCATTTGCGCCAGAAACTCGCAGATGATCCGACTCAGCCGCGGTTTATCGTGACCGAGGCGGGGGTGGGGTATCGGTTGTTGAACGAGGACAGTCTTTAGGAATTGTATTGTTTGAGCCGGCCTCATCGCGAGCAAGCTCGCTCCCACATTTGATTGGGGCTGATCACATATGGTGTGTCCACCAAAGATCCACTGTGGGAGCGAGCTTGCTCGCGATGAGGTCCTGACAGTCACCCGAGAATTTTCAGATTCTCAGTTCTGCTCATTCTCATACCGGTCCATCGTATCCCGCGCAATCTCCCGTCCCAACGCGATCAACTCCGGTGCTTTGTAAAACTCGAAAAACCGGCACACGCGCTTCGGCACGTTGATCAAGACATCCGGCGGATACCCGGCAATCTTGTACTGCGCCAACGAGGTCTGCATCACTTCGAAACTCTGGTTGATCAGGTCCAGCAAAGACGCCGGCCCAACGTTGTCGATGATGAACGAGCCCGTAGCGGATTTCGGCGCACCTTCGCCTTGCGGCGCAGCGGCGGGCTGCTGGGCTTCGGGTTCGGCAGATTCGATCCAGGGATTGATTTCCGCCGCCTCGGCTTTCAACGCCTCCTGTTCCAGCAGCAGCAATTGTTCAGCCTGTTTGCGCCGGAACGGCATCTTCGAGCCGAGGGAATTGATCAGGTTATCGAAGCGCGACTTGAACGCCGCCGGGCGCTGGATCACCGGCAGTTGATAATGACGCTGGTTGGTCGAGTTGAGGTTGACCGCGATGATCAAATCACAATGGCTCGACACTACCGGCACAATCGGCAGCGGGTTCAGCAGGCCGCCATCGACCAGCATGCGATTGCCCTGCATCACCGGCGTGAACAAACTGGGAATCGCCGCCGAGGCGCGAATGGCCTGGTGCAGGCAGCCTGCCTGGAACCAGATTTCCTGCTGGTTGGTCAGGTCGGTGGCCACCGCCGTGTAAGGGATGCGCAGGTCTTCGATATTGATCTCGCCGACGATCTTGCGGATCTGGCCAAAGACTTTCTCCCCGCGAATCGCCCCCAGGCGAAAACTGACGTCCACCAGGCGCAACACATCGAGGTAATCCAGGCTTTCGATCCAGTCACGATACTCGTTGAGTTTGCCGGCGGCATAAATCCCGCCGACCACCGCGCCCATCGAGCAACCGGCGATGCAGGCGATGTCGTAGCCACGCCGTTCGATCTCTTCAATGACACCGATATGGGCGTAGCCCCGGGCTCCACCTGAGCCCAGCACCAGCGCGACACGCTTTTTCATGAACCGCCCTCATCTGACAAGGTTCAACAATGCACCCATCGAGGGGCGTGCTTCAATCGTTAAGGTCGTTGGGCGGGGCAGGGGCGTCGTTTTTTCGACACTGCATGGCGACAGATGGGTATGCTCGCGGGCGCTGTAGTTTGTGCAGCGGGGTCAAGGCACTTTTTACGCGCCCAAACGTCTTACCTGCACGACTGTTTATTTATCTTTGAGGTGTTATCGATGAAAGCCTGGATCTGTGTGCCTTTGATTGCCCTGGCGCTGGCCGGTTGTGCTGGGAAAACTGCGTACCGTGACAGTTGTGGCAGCCAGATTGATGCGGCCTGGCATGAACTGGACCTGGCCAAGGCCGAAGGTTTCGCCGGCACCGTCAGTTACTCCAAGGCCCTGTCGCTGTTGACCGGCGCCAAGACCCAACAGCAATTTGAAGCCTACGAAGGTTGCACCAGCAAAGCCGAGAAGGCGCGTTTCTACATTCGTGAATCCCGCGCGGGCCGTTAAGACTATGATGTAGCTCAATGGCGGCGAGCTTCGATACAGGCAAGATGCATCGAGTGCCGTAGGGAATTCGATTCAGGGAGCAAACGATGTCTGCCTTGGTTGACCGATTGGTGGCTCAGGTTCTGAGCCTGGAAGTCCGTTTGCTGGCCTGTCAGGCACGCTTGACTGCCCGTACCGACCCTGAAGCATTGCACGAATTGCGCACCACGGTGCGCCGTTTGCGCAGCCTGTTGCGGCCCCTTCGTGGTTTACCTGGGGTCGAGCAACTGGAAGTGGCGGCGTCCGGGGTCGGTCAACTGACCACGCCGCTGCGCGATCGCGAAGTGTTGGCGGCGTACCTGCTTGAACATGGTCAACCCGAAGCGGCGAAGCGGCGCATGGCGCAAATGGACGTGGCTTATCCGACGGTCGCGACCAGCCCTGAAGTCATTCAATTGCTGATGATCCTCGACGCGTTTCCGCGCTTCCTGCGCGCGTCCCAGCGTCAGGGGTTGCTCAAGGGCTTGCGCAAGCGCATCGAAAAGCGCCTGGCCAAACAGTGGAAGAAACTCGACCACACCCTGCACGACCCGGCTCACGATCGTCATTTGCTGCGCTTGTTGATCAAGCGCGTGCGCTATGGCATCGAGGCCTATCCCGAACTCGACCGTTTACCCAAAGCCGCCATGCCCAGACTCAAATCGGCCCAGGCCGCGCTGGGTGATTGGCACGACTGCTGGCAGTGGCTGCTGCGGGCGGAACAGGAAGCGGATTTACAATCCTGCGTCGCGGTCTGGAAAACCACCATGACCCAGGCTGAAAGGCGTGCCGACCGAGTGCTCGATAAACTAAGCGCTGCCTGCTTCAAATCCTGAGAACACCACGGATCAAATGTGGGAGCGGGCTTGCTCGCGAAGAGGTCGATACATTCAACATCAAAGTTGACTGACAGACCGCTTTCGCGAGCAAGCCCGCTCCCACATTGGTTTTGTGTTTGAGTTTGGAAGGTGTGTTAGAGCCAAACGCGGCTCATCTGTCAGTGCTTTTGGCCGGAATAAGCGCTGTGCCGCCCTCAGAGGCTGGTTAAGATCCCTTCATCCTTTTCCGCGTTCTGAGGTTTTCATGCGATTTTCCGATCTGCTCGACGCTGTCCGCAGCCAGCCGCAGGCGCTGTCGATTCCCGCCGAATGGGGCCAGGGCCGTGCCAGTTTTGGTGGCCTGGTCGCCGCGTTGCAGTACGAAGCCATGCGCGCAAAAGTCCCGGCGGATCGGCCAGTGCGTTCGCTGGCGATCACTTTTGTCGGCCCGGTAGAACCCGATGTTCCGGTCAGTTTTGAAGTCGACGTGTTGCGCGAAGGCAAGGCCGTCAGCCAAGTGCTGGGCCGGGTGATGCAGAAAGGTCAGGTGGTGACACTGGTCCAGGGCAGTTTCGGTGCCTCGCGACCGTCCGAAGTGGCGGTGACGGCGCAATCTGCGCCCGAGATGAAACACTGGGACGAATGCCAGGAACTGCCCTACATCAAAGGCGTGACCCCGGAGTTCATGAAACATCTGGCGATGCGCTGGAGCGTCGGTGGGTTGCCGTTCACCGGGAACAAATCCCGGGACATGGGCGGTTGGGTGCGCTTGCGCGGGGATGTGAAGGACGAGCCGCTCAGCGAGGCGTATATCCTCGCGCTGGTCGACGCCTGGCCACCGGCCTTGCTGCCGCACCTGAACAAACCGGCGGCGGGCAGTACGCTGACCTGGACCATCGAATTCGTCCAGCCGTTGCTGGCGTTGAGTACGCTGGACTGGTGCAAGTACCTGGTGGACATCGAATATGCTGCAGATGGCTATGGGCATGCGGCGGCGAAACTGTGGAGCACAGACGGTCAGTTGATTGCCATGAGCCGGCAGACCGTGACGATTTTTGCCTGACTCAGCAAGGGTGGCGCTGCTTACACCAAGCGCGCCACCCGCCACCGCTGAGAACGTCAGGAATTGATCGGCCAGCAAGCACGACATCACTCAGACTCACGCCTTCAGGCTGTGACCGCGGCGCTGAATACCCAGCGCGGCGAACACACCGATGGCGCCAATCACGACATTGATCGGGCTCAGGCTGAAAACGCCTGAAACGAGCAGCAGAAACCCGATGATGACCAGCGCAACGGCGATCAGATTCAAAGCATGATGGGTTGCGTGTTGGTCATTTTGCGGGTGCGACTTCCATTGCCAGGCTGGAAGGTTAGGATGACGTTTGCCCATGTTGAAACTCCTCGATACATGTTGAACACATGCTTGAAGAATAGGCGGGGCAGGGGTGGGCGGCGAATCAAGGTTGGCTATTGACTCGATAGGTGTAATGGGCAAAAAAGATCGCAGCCTTCGGCAGCTCCTACAGGTGTACGCCGATCCAATGTAGGAGCTGCCGAAGGCTGCGATCTTTTGACTTTAAAGCTTTAGCTGCCCGATAGCCTTGCTCAACTCCCCAGCCAACGTCGCCAACTCATTACTGGTGGTCGCTGAATCCACCGTCTGTTGCACCGTGTTCTCGGTCACGTCACGAATGCTCACCACCGCCCGATTCATCTCTTCGGCCACATGGCTCTGCTGCTCGGCGGCCACTGCGATCTGCGTATTGCTTTCACGCATCTGCGCCACCGCGCTGGTGATTTGCGCCAAGGCTGCCCCGGCTTCCTGAGCCTGCTGGACGCAATCGTCGGCCTTGAACGAGCTCTCCTGCATGAAGTCCACGGCGTCTCGGGTCCCGGCCTGCAAGGCAGCAACCATCAGCGTGATTTCATCCGTCGAGGTTTGCACGCGCTTGGCCAGGTTGCGTACTTCATCGGCGACCACCGCAAAGCCGCGGCCCATTTCTCCGGCCCGCGCCGCTTCGATGGCCGCGTTGAGCGCCAGCAGGTTGGTTTGCTCGGCAATGCTGTGAATCACGCTGACCACGCCATTGATCTTCTGACTGTCCTCGGCCAGGCGCTGGATCATCTCGGCGGTCTGCTGCACGCCGCTGGACAATCCGGCAATCGACTTCTGCACTCGGCTGACCACTTCCTGGCCGCTGCCGGCCAGGGTGTCGGCGCTTTGCGAGAGGTCGCGGGTGGCGCCGGCATGCTGGGCGATGTGATAAACCGTGGCGGTCATTTCGTTGATGGCGGTGGCGGCTTGATCGGTTTCGCTTTGCTGGCCGAGCATGCCGTGGCGCACTTCATTCATGCTCGACGCCAGCCGTGCCGCGCCGACATCCAGTTGCCGGGCGGTGTTGGCGACGGTGTTGACCACCCGCTGATAACCGGCCTGCATGGCGTTGAAGGCGTTGGCCATCTGCCCGACTTCATCCTTGCAGGCCAGTGGCACGCGGGCCGACAGGTCGCCGGTTTTCTCGACGTGCAGCATCACGTCTTTCAAGGTATTGAGCTGGCTGAGCAAGAAACGGATCAACAACTGCGAAGCACCGAGCATCGCCAGCATCAGGATCGCCACCGCCATCGCATAGTTGAAGAAACGTTCGCCGAACACTTGGGTCAGGCTCGGGCCGTAAGCGATCACTGCGATTTGCTGGCCGTCGGCGCGGCTGAACACCTCGGCGCCCATCAACGGGTTGTCGCCGAACAGCGGCATGCGGTTGATATCGACCCAGCCATTGGTGTCGGTCAGTTCCAGCACTGGTTGATCGTTGATCCGTGGTGCCTGGCCGTGACTGAAGGTCAGTACGTTGTCAGCCTGGGGCAGCGGCTGCCCGGCAGGCCAGGCGTTGAGCAAACGTGCCTGAGCCTGAGCCGATGCCTGGGATGCATGGCTGCGGGCTTGCTGTTCAAGTTGTACGGCGTACAACACCAACAGCAGGGTGGTGACGAAGGCGACCGCGTTGACCGCCCAGAATTTGTATTTCAGCGAGATGTTGCTAAGCCAGGCACCCATAGGAGGTCTTCTCTGATAGCGGAAACAGCATTGGCAAGGTGCCAGCATTGTGCCGCTATGCAGGGATTCGGACGTTGATGCAGGTCAACAACCACCACGGTTCCAATGTGGGAGCGGGCTTGCTGGCGAAAGCGGTGTGTCAGTCACATCAATGTTGGATGTGCTGCCGCCTTCGCGAGCAAGCCCGCTCCCACAGGGGATTTAGGTGTTACTGGGGGAACGTAGGCAGGCCGAAGAATGCCCGGGCGCAAGCAGTGGTATGAGCCGCCAGGTCTTCTTCACTTTCCTCGCGATGCAACGCCACTTCGCGCAACACCTCGGTCAGATAAGCCGGCTCGTTGCGCCCGTTCTTTGGCTTAGGCCTCAGACTGCGCGGCAGCAAGTACGGCGCATCACTCTCCAGCATCAAGCGTCCGCGCTTGATCTCTTTCACCAGCGGATGCAGGTGCGTGCCCCGTCGTTCATCACAGATCCAGCCAGTGATGCCGATGTGCAAATCCAGGTCGAGGTAACTGAACAGCGCTTTCTTTTCGCCGGTGAAGCAATGCACCACGGCGGCTGGCAACTGATCACGGTAGTCGCGCAGGATTTCGAGCAAGCGCTGACTGGCATCGCGTTCATGGAGGAACACCGGCAATTGCAGTTCGACCGCCATGGCCAGGTGTTCTTCGAGGACCTTTTCCTGTTGCGGACGCGGCGAGAAGTCGCGATTGAAATCCAGCCCGCATTCGCCCACGGCCACCATGTTCGGCTCTTTGAGCAAACTGCGCAGGCGCCGCTCGCTATCGGCATTCCAGTCGCTGGCGGAGTGCGGGTGAATGCCGGCGGTGGCGAACAGCCGTTGCGCGCTTTCGTCCAGTTGCCGGCACAGTTCCAGAGCCTGTTCGCTGCCGTCGACACTGGTCCCGGTGAGCACCAATTGGCAGACCCCGGCAGCGTAGGCGCGGTCGAGTACGGCCTGGTGTTTATCGTCGAAACTGGGGTTGGTCAGGTTGACGCCGATATCGATGAGTTGCATGGTGCTACCTCGGACCAAAGGCCGGAAAGCATATCAGAGCTGTAGATTTATAAGAAAAGCCAAGAACTACAACGAGTTAAAGCTGTCTTTTGATGCCGCGAGACAGGTCGGGTTGGTGAAACTGCCATCACTGTGCCAGTCTTTCGCACTTTGCCAGCGCTCCAGGCGCTCTGTTTCTGTCGTTTTGCTTCACGGAATTTACCCTGAAGCCGGACCAGTATTCTTTCCGGAGAGTGGATGACACGTCCCTCGGTTTTGCTACTGCTGTGTTGTTCGTTGCTGCTGCCGATGCCGGCGGTTGCGCGCCTCGCCGGGCCGCTGCAAGCCGTGCCGGCCACCCAGGTCCGCGATCTGGCGGCAATCCGCAGCAGCCGCGTGCTGAAGGTCCTGGTCAATCAGAGCCGTAACAGCTCCGGTGAAGTTGAGGGCCAGGCCATCGGTGTCGAGTACCATCGCCTGCGGGCCTTCGAGCAATACCTCAATGGCCACGCACGTGACGGCCAGGAAATCACCCTCAAGATCATCCCCAAAGCCAAGGATCAACTGCTCGGCGCGTTGCAGCGCGGCGAGGGTGATCTGGTGGCTCCCGGGGAATTGCTCGATCCGCAATCCGGCCACGCCGTGAGTACCAGCGAACCGATTGCCAGCAACGTGCCGCTGATCCTGGTCGGCATCAAGGGTGAACGACGTTACACCCATCTCGAACAACTCTCTGGCAAAACCCTGGCATTGCCCACGGGCAGTGCGGCTGGGGACGCGGTCAGTCAGATCAATCAAAAGCTGGCCTTGCACAAACTGGCACCGGTAAAGGTTGAGTGGGTCGACCCGAGCCTGGCGGTTGAGGACGTGCTGGAGATGGTCCAGGGTGGCATCTTCCACCTGACCATCGTCGAGCAGCCGATCGCCGAGCGCTGGGGCAAGATTCTGCCCAAGCTGCGGTTTGATCGGCAGGTGCTGATCGGTGCGCCCGGCGAGGAATACTGGTTCGTGCGCCGCGATGCCTCGATGTTGCGGGCGAGCATTGATCGCTTCCTGACCACCTACAAGAAACCGTCGGATGAGGACGTGGCGTTTCTGCGGATCTACCGGCGCCTGTATCAAGTGCACTATCCGTTGGCGAAGGCCGATCGGGAGCGGCTGGAAAAACTCCGGCCGGTGTTGCAAAAACACGCTGATGCCCAAGGCATGGACTGGTTGAACCTGGCGGCGTTGGCGTTTAAGGAGTCGGCGCTGCAACCCGAGGCCCGCAGTGGCGGTGGCCCCACTGGCTTGATGCAGATCACCCCGTCGGCGGCACAGCGGGTCGGGGTCAACAATGTGCAGAACCTCGACGCCAATGTGCAGGCAGGGGCCAAGTACCTGGCGATGATCCGCCGAAAATTCTTCTCCAGCCCCAAACTCAACGAGCGCGAACGGATGGCGTTCGTGCTGGCGGCGTACAACATGGGGCCGGAACGGGTTCAGGGCATGCGTGCTGAGGCCCGGCGACGGGGTTTGAACCCTAATCAGTGGTTCTTTCAGGTCGAGCGCATTGCCATGGAGCAAGTGGGGATGAGCGCCGTCAGCTATGTTAATAGCGTGAACAAGTATTACTTGGCGTTTGATCGGGAGCGGGAGTCGTTGGAGCCTAAAGGGCAAAAAGTGGTCTCGCGAAAATGATCGACTAAACTGATTGTTATGGTGGGATATTTCCGCTTTTATCATTCGATTTTCAGATTAATATGGCGGCCAACCAACACACATACTCACAATGGATGACACAGCATGAGCACTCTGATCAACAAGGTACTGTTTACCCGCGCTGGCTACGGCCTGACTGTTCTGCGTATTTTCGTCGGCATTATCTTCGCGGCTCACGGTTCGCAGAAGCTCTTCGGAATGTTCGGTGGTTACGGGATTGCCGGCACCGCGCAGTACATGGAAAGCCTTGGCCTTGCACCGGGTCACCTGATGGCGATCCTGGCGGGTGGTACGGAATTCTTCGCTGGTCTGGCCTTGATCATCGGTTTGCTGGTTCGTCCGGCGGCACTGGGGCTGACCTTCCTCTCACTGGTGGCGATCTTCTCGGTGCACATCCATAACGGTCTGTTCTTGGCCAACAATGGCTACGAGTTTGCCCTGGCTTTGCTCGGTGGCAGCATCGCGGTGCTGATCGAAGGCGCCGGCAAGCTTTCGGCAGACCGCGCCATCGCCGGCTGACCGCTCTGGCTTAACGAAAAGGCCCGCATTGCGCGGGCCTTTTTTGTTGCTCGGGATTCTTGACACTGTCCGGTCACGTTCTCTAGGATGTTGCTCATGCGCCGATTTAAACAGCTACTTGCGGGGCGCCAGGTGACTCATCCAGTTGCCGATAGAAGCTTGAAACAGGCTTCGAAATACCGCTAAAGCGCTGGTTCGGTGTTGCCTCTCACCTGCCATGCAGACTTTTGAGGCAGAGACACGACCCAATGAATGCACTAAGCCCCGTTGTACGCCCCGCGCCGATCACGGCACACCTCACCCAGCGCAATCCAAAAATCCTGCTTGGCGGCAAACATCAGCCGACGCTTCTGCGTTATCTCGACGGCTGGCCACGTCGTACTGGCGGCCCCGCAGCTTTCCTGATCCAGTTTGTCGAAGATGGTGAGTCACTGGCTCGGTTTGCCAACGACAGTTTTGATCTGGCGGTGATTCAGTCGCCGAGCCTTGAAGATGCGCCCGAAGTGATCAAACAATTAACCCGTGTCGCTCGACAAGGGTTGATTACCCGGCGCTGAGGTTTCAGGACGCTACAGATACTCGATCGCCACGATATACACGCACTGCTCACCGGTGGGTGTCTGGACCCGGACTTCTGCGTCCAGCGCCTTACCGATCAGGGCGCGGGCCAGTGGCGAATCAATGCTGATCAGTCCCAGTTTGAGGTCCAGTTCGTCCGGGCCGACAATGCGATAGCGCGACTCTTTGCCGTCCTCATCTTCAATCGTCACCCAGGCGCCGAAATACACCTTGTTCGGATCGCTGGGTTTTTCGCTGACGACTTTCAGGGCTTCCAGTCGTTTGGTGAGAAAACGCACACGACTGTCGATCTCGCGCAGCATTTTCTTGCCGTAGGTGTATTCGGCATTTTCCGAGCGATCACCCTGGGCCGCTGCCTCGCTGACCGATTGCGTTACCTGCGGTCGGCGCACGTGCCAGAGTTCGTGAAACTCGGCACGCATCCGCGCTTCACCTTCGGGGGTGATCAGCGCGGTGCCAGCGGTGCGGGGAGGGCGATAACGGCTCATGGCGACTTCTTGTGGTAGAGAGTGCTGGAGTCTATCAACCCTCGCGCAGGACTGTCAGGGGGCTGGCGTTCAGGGCGCGACGCGTGCCGAACACACCGGCACCGCCGATCAGTGCCGCGCCGATCAATGGCAGCACCAGCAGCCACGGATGCGGGTGCCAGGGCAGGTCGAAGGCGTAACGGTAAAGCACCAGGCTGACCAGCTCCGAACCCAGGGCCGCCAGCAGGCCGCTGACGGCGCCGAGCAAGCCGAACTCGATGCGCCGGGCCTTGACCAGCAATTGGCGCTCGGCCCCTAGGGCGCGTAACAGCGCCCCTTGGCGAATTCGTTCATCCAGTGTTGCTTGCAGGCCGGAGAACAGCACGGCCATGCCCGCCGCCAGCACGAACAACAACACGTATTCCACCGCCAGGGTGACTTGGGCAAGGATACTGCGCAGCTGTTCCAGCAAGGCTTCAACTTGCAGAATGGTGACCGCCGGGAACGCCCGGGACAGATCGACAATCTGCTGATCGTGACCGGCTGCCAGATAAAAACTGGTGAGGTAGGTCGCGGGCAGATCTTTCAACGTGCCAGGCTGAAAGATCATGAAGAAGTTCGGCTGGAAATTGTCCCAGTTGATCTCCCGCAGGCTGGTGACTTTCGCTTCGCGATTGACCCCGCCGACGGTGAACACCAGATGATCGCCCAGCTTGAGCTTCAGGCTCTCGGCAACCTTGCCTTCCACCGACACACCGGGAACATCCTCCGGCGTTTGTTCGGTCCACCAGGTTCCCGAAGTGAGCTTGTTGCCCGCTGGCAGGTCCGCCGCCCAAGTCAGGCTCAGGTCACGCTGGATCGCCCGGTCACCGGCCGAATCCTTGCTGACGATGTCCTGCACCGCTTCGCCATTGATACTGATCAGCCTGCCTGGTACCACCGGGTACAGCGGCGCCGATTGTGCCGACAGTTCGATCAGGCGATCGGTGAACGCCTGTTTGTCCGCCGGGAGAATATTCAGCGCGAAATAATTCGGTGCGTTTTTCGGCAACTGGTTCTGCCAGGTGTCCAGCAGCTCGCCGCGCAGCAATGCAATCAGCGCCATGGACAGCAGAATCAAACCGAAGGCCAGGGATTGGCCAGCGGCCGCCAATGGATGACGCAGCAGTTGGCCCAGACCCAGGCGCCACGGCAACGACGCACGGGCCAACATTCGACGCAGGCTATTGAGCAGCAACAGCAGCAAGCCGCCGAGCACCACCGCAGCGATCACGCCACCGCCCAGCAGGGCGAAGGTCAGCACCAGGTCCAGACTCAAACGCCACATGATCAACCCGAGTGCGCCCAGCGCCGCGCCATAGACCATCCAGGTGCTGGACGGGATTGGCAGCATGTCTCGACGCAATACGCGCAATGGCGGTACCCGGCCAAGGGCGGCCAGCGGTGGGAGGGCGAAACCGGCCAGTGCCACCAGCCCGGTGCCGATCCCGGCAATGGCTGGCAGCAAGCCGCCCGGTGGAACGTCAGTGGGCAGCAAGTCATGCAGCAGCGCAAACAGCCCGAGTTGCGCCAACCAGCCGAGAAGGGCGCCGCTGAGGCTGGCGAGCAAGCCAAGCACTGTCAGCTGCAAACTGAACAGCAGCATGGTTTCCCGACGGGACAGACCCAGACAGCGCAGCAAGGCGCTGGCATCGAATCGACGCATGGCGAAGCGTGTCGCTGACAGTGCCACGGCCACACCGGACAGCAAAACCGCCACCAGACTGGCCATGTTCAAGTAGCGCTCGGCCTTGCCCAGTGCACCACCGATCTGTCGGTTGCCATCCCGGGCATCTTGCAGGCGCTGGTTGGCGGCGAGGCCCGGCTTGACCAGTTGCCGATAGGTTTCCAGCGACTGGGCATTGCCGCGCCAGAGTTCGCGATAACTGACCCGGCTGCCGGGCTGCACCACGCCAGTCGCCGTAAGGTCGCTGAGGTTGATCAACACGCGCGGCGTCAGGCTGTAGAAATTGCCGGCGCGGTCCGGTTCATACGTCAACACCCGCGACAGCTTGAGGGTTTTCATGCCGACGTCGATGCTGTCGCCGATCTTCAGATCCAGAGCCGTCAGCAGGCGTGCTTCGACCCAGGCTTCGCCGGGTTTTGGCCCGCCGCCGGAAACTTCCGGGGCAAATGGCGTGGGGGCGCTTTTCAGTTCGCCGCGCAGTGGATAGACATCGTCGGCCGCCTTGATGCTGGACAGCTGAATGCCCTTGTCCGTTGCGATGACGCTGGAGAATTCCACCACCTGCGCATGTTCCAGGCCCAACTCCGTACCGCTTTTGATCTGCTCGGGGCGCGCAGGTGAACTGCCTTCGAGCAAAAGGTCGGCACCGAGAAACTCGGTGGCACGCAGCATCATGGCGCCATTGAGGCGGGCGCCGAAATAACCGATGGCAGTACTCGCCGCCACGGCCACCAGCAAGGCGAAGAACAACACCCGCAGCTCCCCGGCGCGGGCGTCGCGCAGCAGTTGGCGGATGGCGAGGCTGAACAGGCGCAATAGCGGCAAGCGTGCCATCAAGGCTCCAGAGGGGCGACCAGCAGGCCGGCTTCAAGGCGGATCAGGCGCCGGCAGCGATGTGCCAGGCGTTCGTCGTGGGTTACCAACACCAGGGTCGTACCGCGTTCCTGGTTCAGTTCGAACAGCAAGTCGCTGATGCGCTCGCCGGTGTGGCTGTCGAGGTTGCCGGTGGGTTCATCGGCAAACAACACGTCAGGTTCGGCGGCAAACGCGCGGGCAATGGCCACGCGCTGCTGTTCACCGCCGGAGAGCTGGCGTGGCGAGTGGGTGAGGCGCTGGCCCAGGCCAACTCGTTGCAGCAATTCGGTGGCGCGCTCCCGGGCGTCTTTGCGGCCGTCGAGTTCCAGCGGCAGCATGACGTTTTCCAGCGCGTTAAGACTGTCGAGCAACTGGAACGATTGAAAGACAAAACCCACGTGCTCGGCGCGGATGCGCGCGCGTTGATCTTCGTCGAGATTGCTCAGGGCCTGGCCGGCGAGGGTGACTTCGCCACTGCTCGGCAGATCGAGGCCGGCGAGCAGGCCCAGGAGGGTCGATTTACCGGAACCGGAGGCACCAACGATGGCCAGGCTGTCGCCCTTGTTCAGTTCCAGGCTGAGTTCGTGCAGGATAGTCAGTTCACCTTCCGCGCTGGGAACCACTTTGCTGAGGTTCTTCGCGGTGAGAATGCTTGCGCCCATGGAGAATCCGATGCGTGTGTGGTTTTTGAGTGCTGGCCTGGCCTTGATGTGCATGGCCCAGAACGCAGCGGCGGGTACAGTCCTGATCGTTGGCGATAGTATCAGCGCCGGTTTCGGACTGGATACCCGTTTGGGGTGGGTGTCGCTGCTTGAGCAACGGCTCAAGCGCGAAGGTTTCGACGATAAAGTGATCAACGCCTCCATCAGCGGCGACACCAGTGCCGGAGGCCAGGCACGCCTGCCGGCGCTGCTTGCAGAGCATAAACCCGAGTTGGTGATCCTCGAATTGGGAGGCAACGACGGCTTGCGCGGAATGCTGCCAACACAATTGCAACAAAACCTTGCGGCGATGATCGACAGCTCCCGGGCCAGTGGCGCCAAGGTCCTGTTGCTGGGCATGCAATTGCCACCCAACTACGGCAAGCGCTACACCGAAGCCTTTGCCGAGGTCTACGGCAACCTGGCCACCGAGAAAAAGATCCCGCTGGTGCCGTTTTTTCTCGAAGGAATCGGCGGTCATCCGGAGCTGATGCAAGCCGATGGCCTGCACCCGGCGGCAGGGGCTCAGGGCCAGTTGCTGGAAAATGTCTGGCCGACACTGAAACCGCTGCTTTGACGCTTTTCTAGTGGCGGTGTTTCGGCTAAGGTGGCGCCCCGATTTGGAGCCCCCGATGCCGCGTCCCGCCTGGTCCCTTTTTGCCTACCAACTGATCGAGCCTGACGAGCAGCTGGATCTGTTCGCCTGCCAGGAAGTGCGGGTGCATCTGGTGACCCGTCAGCTGGAACTCGGCGGCTCGGCAGACCGGACCCTCTGCGGCAGCCTGCTGCCGGCGCAACCGCGCTGGTCGAGCGTGGACCGCAGGGTGTTTCAGGATCAGCGTTTGTGCTCGCTGTGCCGGGCCATCCTCGAGTCGCAAAAACGCGGCACCTCGCCGATCTGGCCTGAGTTACGTTTCGAGCTTTAGACTGCGGTGGCAGAAGCCGGTAAGTTACAGGTGACCATTGTCCCTGTGGCGAGGGAGCTTGCTCCCGCTGGGTCGCGAAGCGGACGTCAATTCCGACTATGTGGTCCATCTATAGAACCAGTTGCCTGATTTCAGGACTGCTGCGCAGCCCAGCGGGAGCAAGCTCCCTCGCCACAGGTATGAGTTCGACGCCAGACGTCCTCAATTCATCGGGATTAGGCCAAGTCCCTTCGCCAAACAAGCCCACATGAAAAAAACGTCATGTATCGCCTGCAATGTTCTCGATCTCCCCGAATTTACGGGTGTCGGTGTACAATCGCCGTCTTATACCTCTAGTCGTTCATGCGAAGGATTTTCCGGATGTTGCCGCGCTTTCCCGCCGTCACCCGCTGCTTGACCCTTGCTGCCCTCTGTGTGGCCGGTCCTGTTTCAGCATTGGAGCTGCCTCTACCACCCCCTGGTGAAGACATCATCGGTCAGGTGCAAGTGATCAAGGCCAAGTACGAAGATACCTTCGCCGACCTTGGTACCACTTACGATCTGGGCTATTCGGAAATGGTCGCGGCCAACCCGGGCGTCGATGCCTGGCTGCCGGGCGCCGGCACCGAAATCATTCTGCCGACCCGCTTCATCCTGCCGCCGGGTCCGCGTGAAGGCATTGTGATCAACCTGGCTGAATACCGTCTCTACTACTACCCGAAAGGCCGGAACGTGGTGTACACCTTCCCGCTGGGTATCGGTCGTGAAGGCTGGGGTTCGCCAATCGCTCACACCACCATCACCGCCAAAACGCCTAACCCGACCTGGACTCCTCCAGCATCGATCAAGGCCGAGCACGCCGCTGATGGTGACCCGTTGCCGAATGTGGTGCCGGCCGGCCCTGATAACCCGCTGGGGCCGTTCAAGTTCAGCCTCGGCACGCCGGGCTACCTGATTCATGGCTCGAACAAAAAATTCGGTATCGGCATGCGCACCAGCCACGGCTGCTTCCGCATGTTCAACAACAACGTGCTGGAAATGGCGGGCATGGTGCCGGTCGGTACGTCGGTGCGGATCATCAACGACCCGTACAAGTTCGGCATGAGTGGCGGCAAGGTTTATCTGGAGGCGCATACGCCGCTGGACGACAACGGCAACCCGTCGGTGGTCGACAAGCACACCGCCGTGATCAACGCGATGCTCAAACGTGAAGACATCACCAACAACCTGCGCATGAACTGGGATGTGGTGCGTGACGTGGTTGCTGCCGAAGATGGCATGCCGGTAGAGATTGCCGTGCCGAATACTTCTGCACCGATGGCGTCGAGTGCGCCGATCGACCTGCAGCAGTAAACGCTGAAAAGAACCCGCCGACGCAGGCTGCGTCGGCGGGTTTTTTTATGCCCGGGACTAAACGCCAGGCATAAAAAAAGCCGACCCATAAATGGATCGGCTTGATAACAACCCCGAAGGATTATTACTTGCGGCTAGCTTTGTCCAGCATGCGCAGAGCACGCTCGTTAGCTTCGTCAGCAGTCTGTTGTGCTTTTTGAGCAGCAGCCAGAGCTTCATCAGCTTTACGGTAAGCTTCGTCTGCACGAGCCTGGGAGCGAGCAGCTGCGTCTTCAGTAGCGGTCAGACGTGCTTCGGTTTCTTTCGATACGCTGCTGCAACCGGTAGCCAGAACTGCGGCCAGAGCCAGAGCAGAGAATTTCAGAACGTTGTTCATCGTGTTCCCCTTCAAGGACTTTCTATTAAGTAGCTGTCTCCTCAGAGTGAGGAAATAGCCGGCGTACATACTACCCATTACTTGTCGTAAGTAAACTGACGTAAAGCAAGAAGCAAAAAAAATTGTAGGCGTTGATTCTTTTTCGAGCAACTTTTAACTGCACTGGATAAAAAATATCCAGCTAGAAAGCCCGAGCTGAGCGAGCCGTGCGCAAAAAGTTCCCGATCAAAAAGGCGGTATTTTCAGTCTTTGTTAAAGTCTGTCTACATGCTGTCGTCTACACTTTTGTTCGGATTTTGCGCAGCGCCTCTCATATCTTTCTGCATGTTGAGGTGACTTTAACAAAGGGCGCTCGTCTTAAGTCTCAACATCCGGCAATGTTCAGGCTTTCGACCCGGGGAAGATCCTCGGTCGAGCCGTCCCTGCGTAACCCGGAGCCGTACCTGCCGCCCCCAACGTGATGACGAGCGCACCTTGAGCATTTCTGCCAATGGTGCCTACTATTTGATACGTGCCCGGTTGCGCGAGATAGGTGCAGCTCTTCTCGGTGTCCATTCAGGCACAGGGTGGCGTAGATGTTCCTTCGCCGGAAAAACATCGGTAAGGTAGGGGTCAGAATCCAAGACCCGCGAGGAGTAGTGATGAGCGAGGCGTTGTCCATCCACCATGACCAGGCTGGTCATCAGTTCGAGACCAATGTGGACGGTCATCGTGCCTACCTGACCTATATGGATCTGGGGAAACAGACCCTGGATATCTATCGCACTTTCGTGCCCAACGCCTTGCGTGGCCGCGGCATTGCGGCGGCATTGACCGAGCAGGCGCTGCAGTACGCCGAGGAAATGGGTTACACAGTCATTCCATCGTGCTCCTACGTGGAGCGCTACATGGAGCGTCACCAGCGGCACGCTGCCAAGCTGAGCCAGTAAACACAACGCATAAAAAAACGCCGGGTTTAGCCCGGCGTTTTTGTGTGCGCAGAAAACGGCGATCAGCTGCGATCGCGTTTCGGCAGCACGTCCTTGAGCTTGGCATGCATGCTGCGCAAGGTGTTTTCGGTGGCAGACCAGTCGATGCAGGCATCGGTGATCGATACGCCATATTGCAGATCGGCGAGGTCTTTCGGGATCGCCTGGCAGCCCCAGTTCAGGTGACTCTCGACCATCAGGCCGATGATCGACTGGTTGCCTTCGAGGATCTGGTTGGCGACGTTCTCCATCACCAGTGGTTGCAGGGCCGGGTCCTTGTTGGAGTTGGCGTGGCTGCAATCAACCATGATGTTTGGCTTGATCTTGGCTTTGTTCAGCGCTTGCTCGCACAGTGCGACGCTGACCGAATCGTAGTTCGGCTTGCCGTTGCCACCGCGCAATACCACGTGACCGTAGGCGTTGCCCTTGGTGGTGACGATCGACACGCCACCTTCCTGGTTGATGCCCAGGAAACGGTGCGGGCTGGAAACCGACTGCAGGGCGTTGATCGCCACGGTCAGGCCGCCGTCGGTGCCGTTCTTGAAGCCGACTGCCGAGGACAGGCCGGAGGCCATTTCACGGTGAGTCTGGGATTCGGTGGTGCGCGCGCCAATGGCCGACCAACTGATCAGGTCCTGCAAATATTGCGGGGAGATCGGGTCGAGGGCTTCGGTTGCGGTCGGCAGACCCATCTCGGCCAGGTCCAGCAGCAATTTGCGACCGATGTGCAAACCGTCCTGAATCTTGAACGAGTCGTCCAGGTACGGATCGTTGATCAGACCTTTCCAGCCAACGGTGGTACGTGGCTTCTCGAAATACACGCGCATGACCAGATACAAGGTATCGGACACTTCGGCGGCCAGTGTTTTCAGGCGCTCGGCGTATTCGTGGGCAGCCTTGATGTCGTGGATCGAGCAAGGCCCGATCACAACGAACAAGCGGTGGTCGGTGCCATCAAGAATGTTGCGAATGACTTCGCGGCCCTTGGTCACGGTGCGCAGGGCAGCGTCGCTCAGGGGGAGATCACGCTTGAGCTGATCAGGGGTGATCAGCGTCTCGTTGGAAGCGACGTTTAGGTCGTTGATCGGTAAATCAGCCATCGTTTACTCGTCAGGTCACGGGTGCCGGCCGCCAGCGAACCCGCGCGGCGGAGCACAGCAAATTAAGCGCGTCGGGAGCGGAACCTTAGCGCGTTACACCGTGGCTCGACAATGGGCAAACACTGGTTTAGGGGGCATTCTCAGTTAGTTTGCGCGTGGACCTAATCCAGCACAGGCTGTGCAAAAGCCTTGCGAACCGTGTCGTGGGAGAACTCGTCGGCATGCTGCTGGACCCATTCGAGGGCCAGCGCTTGAATATCCTGCAAGTCCTCCTGCACCTCGTGCAGGCGGCAATAGCGTTCGATCTGGCATGCCTGTTCGCCCATCCGGGCACTGAACAGCATCTGCTCGTCAACAAAGGCAATGCCCACCAGATAGCCGCGCTTTCGTCGCAGGCACCAGGCTACATAGCCCAGGTAACGCAAGTCGGGGTTCAAGGTCGGCATGCGAACTTCCAGCGCCGTGCCGTGGCGCCAGGCGCGGTGGTAATTGCAAGCCATGCCGCCGAGGCTGATAGTGTGCAGCCGTTGCCGTGAAATGCACTCATGTTTGAGTAGCGTCAGCTCCACGGGCACATCGTCAGGATGAGGAAGAAAACGTCCCATGAACACGGACTCCCTGTGTCGCCCATTTGACATTGTTTCCCCCAGTATAGTGTTCGAATCGGAACTGACCGATTTCGACGCCGACCAACGGCTGCTGGCGATGAGCGGTACTTCACTGGTGATTTTCACCAGCGTCGGCTGCGCCAGTTGCCGTTTTGCCCGCGAGCAATTGCCAAGGCTTGATCTGGTGGTCGATCAGTTGTGCTGGATCGACGCCGGCAACAATGGCGGGTTGGTGGAACGTTATGAGGTCTTTCATTTGCCGGCGCTGTTTGTGGTGCGCGACGGTGAGTTCTTTGGGGCGGTACAGTCGCGCCTGACCAGCACCGAACTTAATGAGGCGGTAGGGCAGGCGCTGAATCGAATTGCTGAGGAGTTGCCATGATGGGAGCAGTTGCCAAGCCGACAATCGGTATTATCGGGACCGGCGCGATCGGTGGTTTCTACGGGGTGATGCTGGCGCGCGCCGGTTTCGATGTGCATTTTCTGTTGCGCAGTGAGTTTTCAGCGGTCGCCGAGCGCGGCCTGCAACTCAACAGTGCAGTGCATGGCGCGCTGAGCCTGAACCCGGCCCAGGCCTATTCGTGTGCCGAGGACATGCCGCCCTGCGACTGGCTGCTGGTCGGCGCCAAAACCACCAGCAACGCCGATCTCGCACCGGCCATCCTCCAGGCCGCCGCACCCGATGCCAAAATACTGGTGCTGCAAAACGGCCTGGATGTTGAGGACAGCTTGCGCGAATTGCTCCCCGATTCGCTGCACGTACTTGGCGGGCTCTGTTTTATCTGCGTCCATCGCGCCGGGCCTGGCGTCATTACCCATCAGGCGCTCGGCGCGGTGAATGTCGGCTATCACAGTGGCCCGGCCGGTGATGAGCAGGCCCGCCAGGCAATCGTCGAAGAGGGCGCAGGATTGTTCCGCTCGGCTGGCATCGACTCTCAGGGCATGCCGAACCTGCATCAGGCGCGCTGGCAAAAACTGGTCTGGAATATCCCTTACAACGGTCTGTCGGTGCTGCTTGGGGCGAGCACTACACCGCTGATGGCCGACGCCGACAGTCGGGAACTGATCAAGGCGTTGATGGCCGAAGTGGTTCGGGGCGCAATCGCCTGCGGTCACGACATCCCGGCCGGGTATGCCGATCACCTGTTTATGGTGACCGAAAAAATGCCTGACTATTGGCCGAGCATGTACCACGATTTCCAGCACAAACGACCGCTGGAGCTGGAAGCGATCTACGCACGGCCCCTGGCGGCGGCGAAAGCGGCGGGATGTGAATTGCCGCGCATCGAGGCCCTGTATCGGGCGCTCGGTTTTATCGATCGACGAAACGTTTAAGTCGATCAACCAGAGGGGAAGGGCATGGCCAAGGACATAGATGACAAGTTGGTGCTGGCGATTTCATCGCGAGCGTTGTTCGACTTGAGCGAGAGCCACAAGGTGTATGAGTCGAGCGGCGTCGAAGCCTATCGGCAATACCAGATCGAGCACGAAGACGAGATCCTCGAGCCCGGCGATGCCTTTGCGCTGGTGGAAAAACTCCTGAAACTCAATACCAGCCTTGGCCGCGCCCGGGTCGAAGTCGTGCTGGTGTCGCGCAATAGTGCCGACACCGGCCTGCGGGTGTTCAACTCGATTCACCACTACGGCCTGGCGATTTCCCGTGCGGCGTTTGTCGGCGGGCGCAGTCCTTATCCGTACCTCAAGGCTTTTGGTTGCGACCTGTTTCTGTCGACTCATGCCGAAGATGTGCGCAGCGCACTCGATGCCGGCTTTGCCGCCGCGACCATTCTGTCGGGCGGCGCGAGCCGTGCGGCCAGTGACGAATTGCGCATTGCCTTCGACGGTGACGCGGTGCTGTTTTCCGACGAGTCGGAGCGCGTGTATCAATCGGGTGGCCTTGCGGCATTTCAGGCCAGTGAACGTGAAGCTGCCCGCGAGCCCTTGCGCGGTGGGCCGTTCAAAGGCTTCCTGGCGGCGCTCAATCTGTTGCAGCGCGAATTCCCCGACGACGCTTGCCCGATCCGCACGGCGCTGGTGACTGCACGTTCGGCACCGGCCCACGAGCGTGTGATCCGCACGCTGCGCGAGTGGGACATTCGCCTGGACGAATCGCTGTTTCTCGGCGGCCTGACCAAAGCGGCGTTTTTGGAAGCCTTTGCCGCCGACGTGTTTTTCGATGATCAGGCCGGCCATTGCGAACTGGCTCGCGAAGTGGTCGCCACCGGTCATGTACCTCACGGCATCAGCAACGAGCAGAAAGTTTAAGCCCTTGCTTCAAGGCGTTACGCGGCCCGTCGTACACGCCAAGGCACTGCTAAGCTGAATCAAATCTCCGCCAAGTTGGCACGCAAGGAGGTCATATGATTGGTTCCATGCTGTATGCCACCGACCTCGGCCTGTACGCACCTTTGGTGATGCAGCACGCCTTGGCATTGGCGCGAACATTCAATGCCGACTTGTATGTGGTGCACGCGGTGGAACCCATGGGGCTGTTCGCCGAATCGGTGCTGCAAAGTTATCTCGATGAACAGGCGCTGAACGAGTTTCACAGTCAGGGCCTGAGCACGGTAATCGCCAATATTGAGCAACGGGTGCTCGAAAGCTTTCGTGAAGAGCTGGGGGAGGAGGGCGAGCAGGATCTGGAGCGGATCAAAGCGGTGCGGGTGCTTCAGGGCGATCCGTCGCAGGTGATTCTTGAGCAGGCGCAGAAACTCTCGGTGGATTTGCTGATCCTAGGTAGTCATAGCCATCGTGCTGGTGCGGAAACACCTTTGGGGCGTACGGCGGCGCGTGTGCTGCAACTGGCGCGGGTGCCGGTCTATCTGGTGCCGTTGGTGGAACGTCGGCGCCAAGGTGATCGTTAGTGTCCTGCTTCGCAAATACTGTTCCTTTTTGACGGGGCCTGTTACTGCCATGGTGCCTTGCCTGGCAGCAACAGTCCCTCGTCAAAAGAGGAGCGTATTCACGAAGCAGGACGCCAGAACACGAATAATGGCGTTTTGATAAAAAAGTTCTAGATTTATTCTTCAAACCATTAATATAGTTATATACCGTCGCTGATGCCCGTGGCGTCTACCTGCTTTGAGGGATTCATATGAAGCTTCAACAATTGCGCTACATCTGGGAAGTGGCGCACCACGACCTCAACGTTTCCGCTACAGCCCAAAGTCTCTACACCTCGCAGCCGGGCATCAGTAAGCAGATCCGCCTATTGGAAGACGAATTGGGCGTTGAGGTGTTCGCTCGCAGCGGCAAGCACCTGACCCGCGTCACCCCGGCCGGCGAGCGTATCATCACCACCGCCGGCGAGATCCTGCGCAAGGTTGAAAGCATCAAGCAGATCGCCCAGGAATTCTCCAACGAGAAGAAAGGCACCCTGTCGATCGCCACCACCCACACCCAAGCGCGTTATGCGCTGCCGCCGGTGATCAGCAATTTCATCAAGCAATACCCGGACGTAGCCCTGCACATGCACCAGGGTTCGCCGATGCAGATCGCCGAAATGGCCGCTGACGGCACCGTTGATTTTGCCATTGCCACCGAAGCCCTCGAGCTGTTCGGCGACCTGGTGATGATGCCGTGCTACCGCTGGAACCGCTGCGTGGTTGTGCCTCAGGGGCACCCCCTGACCAAGCTGCCGAAGCTGACCCTCGAAGCCCTGGCCGAATACCCGATCGTGACCTACGTGTTCGGTTTCACCGGCCGCTCGAAACTCGACGAAGCCTTCAGCCATCGTGGCCTGACGCCGAAAGTGGTGTTCACCGCCGCCGACGCCGACGTGATCAAGACTTACGTTCGCCTGGGTCTGGGCGTGGGCATCGTCGCCAAAATGGCGGTCGACGCCAAACTCGATAGCGACCTGGTGATGCTTGATGCCAGCGATCTGTTCGAGTCCAGTATTACCAAAATCGGTTTCCGTCGCGGCACGTTCCTGCGTGGTTTCATGTGCGACTTCATCGAGAAGTTTGCCCCGCACCTGACCCGCGAAGTCATGGCCAAAGCCATTCAGTGCCACAACAAGCAGGAACTGGAAGAGCTGTTCGACGGCGTCGAATTACCAGTCCATTAATCTGCCTTACACAACCTCGGTGACAGCAAACTGTTGCCGAGCGCCCGCCACCAGAATCTCCACATCGTCCCCTTCGAACTTGCCCAGCAGGCTTTTGCCCAGCGGCGAGCGGGGGGTGATGACGGTGATCATCTGCCCCACCAAGTCAACCTTCAAACCCGCCGCATCAGGGGCCAGGAACAGCCATTGTTCACGACCCTTCTCGTCCTCCAGGCCGAGCAGGGCGCCGACCTCGATACCGCGCTGATCGTCATACGGGCGCAATGTCAGGTTTTGGCACAGCGTCAGTGAATGACGGATTTCCTCGACCCGTTTCGCCTGCCCGGCCGCGAGGTAAGACGCCTCCAGCCCCAACGTGTCGTACTTGTTTTCGGCGATATTTTCTTCGTGGGTCGCGGTTTCGTAGGCGGTTTGCGCAGCGCGTTCGGCGATGTCGAGATCGATGCGCAGCTTGTCGAGAATCAGTTGGTGGACGGTCGGCTTGTGCATAGAGAGCTTCATGATCAATCGCAGAATTGCAGGACGTTGGCGCGGCTTTTTTCGCTCGGCGCGGTCTGGTCCTGTTGCAGCCAGAACTGGCATTTCGGATTCGACAGGTTGCGGTTATTCGTGCGGGCCTGATCCAGGGTTTGTTGCTGTTCGTTCTTGCGCAGGTTTTCTTTGTATTGTTCGAACAGCGGGCTCTGAGGCGGGATGTCCGGCACCGGTTGCACCACTGCCGTCGGTTGGGTCAGCCGCTGGACGACCTGAGCCACGGGCGCCAATTGCTCGGAGGGCAAAAAACGCGAAGCGAGCCAACAGGTCAGCGCGATGGCGATGAACCCCAGCCAAAGACCCACGGCAATACTGGCGGTCAATTGCATGGCATTGAGGCGAATCGGCAACGGGCGGCGCGGGTTGGGACGGTAGGGCATGGCTGCCTCCTGGCGGGTAGTCGCGGGCGGATGGCGATTGTCGCACGAAGATTAATCGCCGTCGGCTCTTCTGCACGGGGTAATTTATGCGGACAATCGGCGCCTTTGCCAACGGGAGCCCGCAATGCCTGAACTGAAAACCCGCTGGGATATTTTTTGCACGGTGGTCGACAACTTTGGCGACATCGGCGTGACCTGGCGCCTGGCCCGGCAACTGGTGGCCGAACATTCTGTGGTCGTGCGCCTATGGGTTGACGACCTGCGCGCCTTCGAACGCCTGTGCCCGGAAATCGACATCAATGCGCCCCAGCAATGGCAGCAGGGAGTCGAGGTGTGTCACTGGCCAGCCGAATGGCAACCGGTTGATGCCGCTGATGTGGTGATCGCCGCGTTCGCCTGCCAACTGCCCGGCGTGTACATGGACGCCATGGTCGAGCGGGAGAAACCGCCGTTGTGGCTGAATCTGGATTACCTAAGCGCCGAGGACTGGGTCATCGGTTGTCACGGTTTGCCGTCGGTGAAGTACAAGAGCGTGCAGAAGTACTTCTTCTTCCCGGGGTTCCAGAAGGACACCGGTGGCTTGCTGCGTGAAAGCGGATTGCTGGAGCGGCGTCGGCAGTTTCAGCAAAGCCCCGAAGCCCAGCGAGAATTCCTGCAAGGTTTGGGCGTTGATCGTGCACCCGCAGCCCGGTTGATCTCGCTGTTTGCCTACGAAAACACTGGGCTGGCGAGCTGGCTTGACAGGCTGTCGACCGACCCGACACCCACGCATCTGCTGGTGCCCGAAGGGCGGATTCTCGGTGATGTCGAACGCTGGATAGGGGTCAGCGGCCTGGTGGCCGGTGCGCTGCATGTGCGCGATGCACTGACTGTTCAGGTGCTGCCGTTCGTCCGGCAGGATCAATACGATCACCTGCTCTGGTGCTGCGATTTCAATGCTGTACGCGGCGAAGACTCGTTTGTCCGCGCCCAATGGGCAGGGCGGCCGATGCTCTGGCACATCTATCAGCAGGAAGAAGATGTGCACCTGGAGAAGCTCGAAGCCTTCATCGCGCTCTATACAAAAGGCTTGTCGACGCCGGCCAGCGAGGCGATCAGCGGTCTTTGGCGGGCGTGGAATGCTGGCGAAGACATGGCCGACCAGTGGCTTGCGACCCGTAAACACTGGCCGGAGCTGGAAAAACATGCCGAGGCGTGGTGTCTGGAACAAGCCTTGCAGGCTGATCTTGCCGCAGCGCTGGTACAGTTTTATGTAAATTGGATATGATACGCGGCCTAGATTTTTGTAAATCCCATCCAAATTCGGATATTCGCAATGAAAACTGGTAAAGAACTGAAACCCGGTACCGTGATCCGTCTCGAAAACGATCCTTGGCTGGTTCAGAAAGCTGAATTCACCAAGTCCGGTCGTAACAGCGCGATCATGAAGACCAAGCTGAAGAACCTGCTGACCGGTTACAAGACCGAGATCGTTTACAGCGCTGACGACAAACTGGACGACGTAATCCTCGACCGTAAAGAAGCGACCCTGTCCTTCATCAGCGGCGACACCTACACGTTCATGGACACCACTGACTACACCATGTACGAGCTGAACGCTGAGGACATCGAAGCCGTTCTGCCTTTCGTTGAAGAAGGCATGACCGATGTTTGCGAAGCGATCTTCTTCGAAGAGCGCCTGGTTTCCGTAGAACTGCCGACCACTATCGTGCGCGTAGTTGACTACACCGAAGGTTCCGCTCGCGGTGACACTTCCGGCAAAGTCATGAAGCCTGCCAAGTTGAGCAACGGTACTGAGCTGCAAGTTGCCGACTTCATCGAAATCGGTGATCGCATCGAAATCGACACCCGCGAAGGCGGTTCCTACAAAGGCCGTGCTAAATAAGCACAGCTTGAGTAATGAAAAAGCCCGACCATTGAGTCGGGCTTTTTTGTGCCTGGAAGATCAAGATCAAAAGATCGCAGCCTCGTTTCACTCGAGTGAAACGAGGCTGCGATCTTTTACTCTATTTCAAATGTTGCTTGAGTTCTTCGGACGCTTGCAGAATCGCCGAACGCACCTCCGGCACCTGACTCACCACATTGAGCAACCCGTAGTCGTGGATCATGCCGTTGTAGCGAACCGCCGTGACCGGCACGCCGGCCTCGTCGAGTTTGCGGGCGTAGGCCTCGCCTTCATCGCGCAACACGTCGGCGCCAGCGGTCTGTACCAGCGCCGGAGGCAGGCCTTTGAGCTGTGCGGTGGTCGCCCGCAGCGGTGACGCGTAGATCTCGTTACGTTGCTGGACATCGGTGGTGTAGTTGTCCCAGAACCACTTCATCATGTTTTTGGTGAGGAAGTGCACCTCGGCAAACTGGTTGTAGGACGCGGTCTCGAAGCTTGCATCAGTAACCGGCCACAGCAGCACCTGGAACTTGATGGCCGGCGTGCCTTTGTCCTTGGCCATCAGCGCAACCACTGCGGCCATGTTGCCACCGACACTGTTACCCGCCACCGCCAGGCGTTTGCCATCGACGTTGATCTCTTTACCGTGCTCGGCCACCCACTTCGTGGCGGCGTAGGCCTGGTTGATCGCCACCGGGTAGTGCGCTTCCGGCGACGGGGCGTAATTGACGAACACCGCCGCCGCACCCGAACCCGTTACCAAGTCCCGAACCAGCCGTTCGTGGGTCGGGAAATCCCCCAGCACCCAGCCGCCGCCATGGAAGAACATGAACACTGGCAGCTCGCCCTTGACCCCGGCTGGCCGGACGATGGTCAGGCTAATCGGTTGACCATCGACTTGAATGGTCTTCTGACTGACATCGGCTTTTGGCAGCGTCAGTTTCACCCCGGCTTGCGCACCCACCAGAACCGCGCGGGCTTCTTTAGGTGTGAGCTGTTCCATCGGTTTGCCGGTGCCGGCGTTCAGAGCATCGAGGAACGCCTGGGTGTTGTGTTCAACCCCATCGCCTGCAAATGCGCTGTGGACGGACAGTGCGAGAAGGGTACCGGTCAAGACTTTGCTGAATGTGTTCATGGTCGTTTCCTGTTCGGGCCTGGAATCAGCAGTTAAACGGTGACGTGCAGACGCACATCGACGTTGCCACGGGTGGCGTTCGAGTACGGGCAGACCTGGTGAGCGGCATCAACCAGGGTTTGTGCATCGGCTTGCTCAAGACCCGGCAGGCTGATGTGCAGGTCAATGTCCAGTCCGAAACCGCCCGGGATCTGGCCGATGCCGACATGGGCGGTGATCGAAGCGTCGTTCGGGATGGTGCGTTTGGTCTGGCTGGCGACGAACTTCAGTGCGCCGATGAAACAGGCGGAGTAGCCGGCGGCGAACAGTTGTTCCGGGTTGGTCGCCGAGCCGCCAGCACCACCGAGTTCTTTCGGAGTGGCGAGTTTGACGTCGAGGATGTCGTCGCTGGAAACCGCACGACCGTCACGGCCACCGGTGGAGGTTGCGATTGCGGTGTAGAGAGTTTGCATGGTGTGAGTCTCATTCGGGTTTTTGGTGTTTTGCGCTAAATATTTGCGCGCTAAGTAACTGCGAGGTAAATGTAGTTCGCTAATAGTTTGCGCGCAATATAAATTTTTGAAAAAGTTTGGCGAACTCGAATGAGCGGGGCGTCGAATGCCGGAAAGACTATTGAGTTAGAGCGATTGGTTCAGGATCTTCGGCGAGTGATTTTTTTTGCGAAGAGGGAGTGAACGATGGCTTCAGCAACGCCATAAGACAAATGTGGGAGCGGGCTTGCTCGCGAAAACGGTGTGTCAGTCGACATCAATGCAGATTGACACACCGCTTTCGCGAGCAAGCCCGCTCCCATAGGGGAATTGTGGTGGATTGGAGATCAGAGGCTGTCTTGCAGGTGGCTGCGCAGCTCCTGGAGATCCGCTTGCAGCTTCTTCAACTGCTCAATTGTCTGCCCGCTGGCGCCAAGGATGCACTGCGGAATGTCCCGAGCCTTGTCCCGCAGGGCGCGACCCTGTTCGGTCAGTTCGACAATCACCACCCGTTCATCTTCACGGCTGCGGGTCCGGCTGAGCAAACCTTCGACTTCCAGGCGTTTAAGCAGCGGCGTCAACGACCCCGGATCGGTCAGCAGCCGCGTGCTGATTTCGCCTACGGTCAATCCATCCCGTTCCCACAACACCATCATCGCCAGGTACTGCGGATAGGTTAGCCCCAGTGCTTGCAGCAAAGGTTTGTAGACCTTGGTCATCAGTAGCGAAGTGGAGTGCAAGGCGAAGCAGACCTGATTGTCCAGCAGCAGGTTGTCGCAGTTGTCCGGGGTGTTGCGTTCGGTGGTCATGTCAAAGCCTTGATCAGTGATCGTCATGAATCTAGCGGGCGAATCTTTAATGCGCCAGATAATTATGGCTAGTGCCGGCCCAGATCGCTTTGCAGCGCCAGATCCCATGGGGCAATCGGGCTGAAGCGGGTTTTCAGGTATTCCAGCAGCAAACGACTGCGAGAACTGGCCTGTTGCTCCAGGCGCAGAGCGTAAATCCCTGCGGTCTCGGGTTTTGGCAAGCCCTTTTCGCAGAACAGCGGCAGCAGTTCGCCGCGCAGCAGGTATTCGCTGGCCAGCCATGTCGGCAGGTGCGCGATGCCCAGCCCGGCCAGTGCGCCGCAGACCAGCGCTTCGGCATTGTTGGCGCTCATGCGGATGCGCGCGGGTCGGTGCAACTGCATGTGCCCGTCCCGTTCAAAGCGCCAGGCGAAGGGCGGGGCCAGGCCGTCCCAGTCCAGACCATCGTGTTCGCTCAGTTGCGACGGATCGGTCGGCACGCCTCGGCGCTTCAAATAGTCGGGACTGGCGCAGGCAATGCGCACCATGTTCGCCAGCGGTGTGGCCACCAGCCGGGTATCGGCGATCTGCCCGGCGCGCAGCACCAGATCGACCTTGCCCAGGTTCAAGCCCTGCATGTCGACAAAGCTGTCGATCAGGTGCAATTGCACGTCGAGGCCGGGATACAGCATCAGAAAATCGGCAATGACCGGGGCCAGATGCCGGCGTCCGAATGCCGCTGGCGCGTCGACCCGAATCAAGCCTTCGGGCGCGCTGCTCAGGGACACCGCTTCGGCCCGGGCCAGGCGCAGCTCGGCAACGATCCGCCGCGCACGTTCGGCAAACGCCAACCCGGCCGGGGTCGCGCGCACGGCGTGGGTGCTACGCAGAAACAACTGGCTGCCGACCGCGTTTTCCAGACTGTCGATGCGTCGGGCCACCGCCGAAGGCGTCAGCGGATGGCGCCGGGACGCGGCGGAAAAGCTCCCGGTTTCCAGCACATCAAGGAACAGCCCGAGTTGGTCGGTCAATTGATTGGGGTTCATGGTTCTACCAGTGCCTGTGCGAAATCGGCACAGCCATTGTGCGTTGCTGTGCGTTTCCCCGCTAGCGCCGACTGCGTAGGATGAAAGACCTGACGAGAGGGAATTGGCCTGTGATTGAGTTTTTGATGTACCTGATCTTTGGCGCGGCCCTGGGCACTTTGGGTGGTTTGTTCGGCATTGGCGGTGGTCTGATCGCCATTCCGCTGCTCGGCGTGTTGTGCGGGCTCGACCAGCAACTGGCCCAAGGCACGGCGCTGGTGATGGTGGTGCCGAACGTGATGCTCGCGCTGTGGCGTTATCACCAACGCAATCGCATTGAATTGCGCCATGCATTGCCACTGGCTTCGATGGGGTTCTGCTTTGCCTGGATCGGTTCGATCTGGGCAGTGGGCATTGATGCGCAAACCATGCGCGTGGGATTTGTCGCGTTCCTGGTCGCCCTGTCGACCTACAACCTTGTGCGAATGTTCACTGCCAACGCGCCGGCATCCTCACAAATGCATTACTCATGGCCATGGCTGGGCGTGCTGGGCGCGGCATCCGGGACCATGGGCGGGTTGTTTGGTGTGGGCGGGGCGGTGGTGGCGACGCCGGTGCTGACCAGCCTGTTCGGCACCACTCAGGTGGTGGCCCAAGGTTTGTCGCTGGCGCTGGCGTTGCCGAGCACCGGCGTTACCTTGGTAACTTACGCGGCGCATCATCAAGTGAACTGGATGATTGGCCTGCCCTTGGCGGTCGGTGGATTGCTGAGCATCAGTTGGGGTGTGAAAGTCGCTCACGCCATGCCGGAACGGCTGCTGCGCGGGCTGTTCTGTGGTTTCCTGGTGTTCTGTGCGGTGATGCTCGCGTTTAAAGTTTGAAGCCTTCGACGATGTGCTCGGCCAGGCATTCGGTGATTGGCGACGGGTTGTGGAGGTTGCGCACCAGCATAATGCAGGCCTCGGGCAGCAGCGGCAGGTCTTCGGCGGCGCCGAGGATACGCATGTCCGGGGTGATCAGGCTTTCCAGTTGCGCGGTCACCGCCAGCCCGGCGCTGACCACCGCCATCAGCGCCGACAGGCTCGAGCTGTTGTAGGCAATGCGGTAATCGCGGCCCATCGCGTCGAGGGCGTTGCACGCCCACAACCGGCAGAAACAATCACTGTTGAACATCGCCAGGGGCAGGGGCGTTTGCTCGTGGGCGCTGAAACATTGCGCTTCGGCCCAGACAAAACGTTCCTTGCGCAGCAACTGGCCAATCTCGGTGCCCGGCTCACGGGTGACGATCGACAAGTCCAGGTCCTGGCGCTGCAACAGTTGCTTGGTCGATTCGCAATGAACTTCGATCTGGATCAGCGGGTAGAACTGCGCGAAGCGCGACAGGATCCCCGGCAGAAAGCGCATCACGTAATCATCCGGCGTGCCGATGCGCACCGTGCCGACCATGTGCGGCTCGCGCAGGGTATTGAAGACTTCGCTGTGGAGTTTGAGGATGCGTCGCGCATAGCCGAGCAGCACCTGGCCTTCGGCGGTCAGCTTGACCTGGCGCCCGTCGCGTTCGAACAGCTGGCGCTGCAACACGTCCTCTTCCAGGCGTTTCATCTGCATGCTCACCGCAGACTGAGTGCGGTTGACCATTTCGCCGGCACGGGTGAAGCCGCCTTGGTCGGCGATGGCAACAAAGGTGCGCAGTACATCAGTATCGATACTTGGGTACGCCGACATTCATCAATCTCCGAGATGCATACCATCAGAAACATTCGTTGGATTGATCTTAGCTTCGGCGCGAGACTTGAGCCATCCCTAAAGGAGGGCGACATGATGAAAGGTCAACACGAGCATGTAACGGCAGAAAAATTCTCAATCCACGCGGTTTCCGATTTGCTGCACAAGTTTAGTCGCTGGTACGAACTTCACCGCGAACGTGAGCTATTGGCGAGCCTGAGCGATGAAGCGCTGAAGGACATCGGCGTGAGTCGTGCGGATGTCGAGCACGAATCGATCCGGCCGTTCTGGGACGATCCGATGCATAAATGATGATTCCATTGCTACACAAACCCCTTCCTGGTGAGGTAGGTTGCGAGCAGACAAGGAGATGCTCATGCCCGCAACGCTGTCCTTTTCCAACAAACAGGCTCGACGTCTGGCACTGGCTGCCCAAGGGTTCAACGGGCGCCAGCCGCCAGCGGCGATCAAGCCGGTACAACTCAACCGACTGATCGAACGCCTGGGCATTTTGCAGATCGATTCGGTCAATGCGTTAGTGCGCTCGCACTACCTTCCCTTGTTTTCCCGCCTCGGCAACTATTCATCCGACTTGCTCGACCAGGCTGCCTGGAGTCAGGGCCGTCGACGCACGTTGTTCGAATATTGGGGCCACGAAGCTTCGTTGTTGCCGTTGTCCATGTACCCGCTGATGCGCTGGCGCATGCAGCGCGCTACCCGTGGCGAAGACATCTACCAGCAACTGGCGCGGTTTGGGCGTGAGGAACAGGACACGATTCGCCGGGTGCTGGGTTCGGTTGAGGAATTGGGCGCGCTGGGCGCTGGCAGTTTGTCGACCCGTCAGGAACGGGCCGGGCCGTGGTGGGACTGGAGCGCCGAAAAGCATGCGCTGGAATGGCTGTTTGCCGCTGGGGAGGTGACTGTCGCTGGCCGGCGCGGGTTCGAACGGCTTTACGATTTGCCAGAGCGAGTCATTCCCTCGGCCGTTCTCCAGCAGCCTTTGCTCACAGAAGCCGAAGCCCAACGCGGTCTGTTGTTGCATGCCGCGAATGCCTTGGGTGTGGCGACGGAAAAGGACCTGCGGGACTATTTTCGCCTGAACCCGGCCGACAGCCGACGGCGTGTGGCTGAGTTGGTCGAGGCCGGTGAGCTGCTGACCTGCGAAGTCGAGGGCTGGCGGCATCCGGCTTATTGCCTGCCCGAGCCCAAGGTGCCGCGCAAGGTCGAGGCCAGCGCCTTGCTGTCACCGTTTGATTCGCTGATCTGGGAGCGTAGCCGCACCGAGCGGTTGTTTGATTTCCGGTATCGGTTGGAGATCTACACGCCGCAGGACAAACGGGTCTACGGCTATTACGTGTTGCCGTTTTTGCACAACGAACGGATTGCTACGCGGGTGGATTTGCGAGCTGAACGGGCGTTGGGCCGTTTGGCGGTGCACGCCGTGCATGAAGAAGAGCCGGGGCTGGATGAGGCGGGGATGATGGCGTTGGCGGTCAATTTGCGGCAGATGGCGGATTGGTTGGGCTTGGAGCGGGTGCAGTTGAATTGTCAGCGGGTGAGTGCGGGGCGGTTAAGGGTGGCATTGGCTCAAATTTGTGGTGATTGAGCTGACGTCATCGCGAGCAAGCTCGCTCCCACAGGGGTTAGGTGATCCACTGTGGGAGCGAGCTTGCTCGCGATAGCGGTAGGTCAATCAACCAGAGACTGGCTGACTCACCGGCGGACTTGCTTCAACGTCTCGGCAATCAAAAACGCCAACTCCAGCGACTGATCAGCATTCATCCGCGGATCGCAATGGGTGTGGTAACGGTCCGACAACCCATCCTCGGTAATCGGCCGCGCGCCACCAATGCACTCGGTCACGTTCTGCCCGGTCATTTCGATGTGGATACCGCCGGCATAGGTGCCTTCCGCTTCGTGGACCTGGAAGAACTGCTTAACCTCGCCGAGGATTTGCGCGAAATCGCGGGTCTTGTAGCCGCTGCTGGCCTTGATGGTGTTGCCGTGCATCGGGTCGCAGCTCCACAGCACTTTCTTGCCTTCACGCTCAACAGCGCGAATCAACTGCGGCAGATGATCGCCGACCTTGTTCGCGCCCATCCGTGCAATCAGGTTCAGGCGACCTGGATCGTTGTCCGGATTAAGCACGTCGATCAGGCGAATCAGGTCCTCGGGGTTCATGCTCGGGCCGACTTTCACGCCGATCGGGTTGTTCACGCCGCGCAGGAACTCGACGTGTGCGCCGTCGAGCTGACGGGTACGGTCGCCGATCCACAGCATGTGGGCCGAGCAGTCGTAGTAATCGTTGGTCAGGCTGTCGCGACGGACGAAGGCTTGTTCGAAGTTCAGCAGCAGCGCTTCGTGGGCGGTGAAGAAACTGGTTTCGCGCAGTTGTGGCGAGGTGTCCATGCCGCAGGCGCGCATGAAGGCCAGGGTTTCATCGATGCGATCGGCCAGATGGCTGTATTTCTCGGCCAGGGCCGAATTGGCGATGAAATCCAGGTTCCACTTGTGCACCTGATGCAGGTCGGCAAACCCGCCCTGGGCGAAGGCGCGCAGCAGGTTCAGGGTCGCGGTGGACTGGTGATAGGACTGCAG
>Ga0105857_1000096_pt1 | contig 36092 bp, 43 predicted proteins | sample OrgsoiDNA_201061_FD_89682 | JGI IMG/M metagenome (GOLD analysis project Ga0105857, IMG submission 89682) | Permafrost soil microbial communities from the Arctic, to analyse light accelerated degradation of dissolved organic matter (DOM) -... | ecosystem: Environmental > Terrestrial > Soil >...
CGGGTGCTGGATAACCTCGATTCGCAAGACTAACCGCTGAATCCAGGGCTGAGAGTTAACCTGTGGCGAGGGGGCTTGCCCCCGTTCGGCTGCGAAGCAGTCGTAGACCGGTGCATGCGGACTACCTGAAAAAATGCGGTCGTAGGTTCTGGGGCTGCTTCGCAACCCAACGGGGGCAAGCCCCCTCGCCACAATGGACTGCGGTTGGCCTTAGGTGCTTTCCCGCACCTTCAACTCAAACCCCATGTCCTGCACCGGTTTGGCCACTGCATTGCCGGCCATCAGCGTCAGCATCTGTTCCGCCGCGCGCCGGCCGATGGCTTCGCGTGGGGTGCTGATGCTGCTCAGGCGCGGCACCATGTGCGCCGAGGCCGGCAGGTCGTTGAAGCCGAGGATCGCCACTTGCTCGGGGATCTTGATCCCGCAACGCATGGCTTCGAGCAGTGCACCCTGGGCCAGGTCGTCGTTGCCAAAGAAGATCGCATCGACGTCCGGATGGCTGGCCAGCAGTTGCAGGAACAGTTCGCCGCCCAAACCGACGGAGGACGCGCGCGGGGTCAGCACTTCGAGGTCCGGGTCATACAAGCCGGCCTTTTGCAGGGATTTGCGGAAACCTTCGCCGCGCAACAAGGTGCGTTGGTCGAGCTGCGCGCCGATGTAGGCCAGGCGTTTGCGACCGCGGGACAGCAGATGCTCGGCTGCCGTTTCGCCGGCGGCCAGTTGCGAGAAACCGACGCAATTAAGGCCCGCGCCGCTGTCCAGTTCCATCATGTACACGCAGGGAATATTGCTCGCCTCGATCATCCGTCGCGAGCTTTCGGTGCGGTCGAAACCGGTCAGCAGCAAGCCGCGTGGCTGATAGGCCATGTAGTTACGCAGCAGGTTTTCTTCTTCATCGCGCGAGTAATGGAAGTTGCCGATCAGCACTTCAAAGCCCTTGGGCCGAAGAACCTGATGAATGGCTTCCAGGGTGTCGATGAACAACAGGTTGGACAGCGACGGCACCAACACCACCACCGAATGGCTCTGGGCCGAGGCGAGGGCGCGGGCGGCGGGGTTGACCACGTAGTTCAGCTCAAGCGCCGCTTTCTGGACTTTTTCCACCAGTTCGGTGGCCACGGTGCTGACACCGCGCAAGGCCCGGGAAGCGGTAATCGGACTGACGCCGGCCAGGCGCGCGACTTCATTGAGGGTAGGGCGGCCGGTGGTGCGTGTATTTTTGTCGTTTTTAGGGGAGGTCATCGGGCGGCTTGCCAAACAAAATTCAAGGCACTAAGGTAGCGCTGTCCCGAAGCAGCTGCAAATGCGTAAGCGAGTTTTGCCTGATCCTCGCTTTTTGGCGTTGGGAACGAACATGCTGCAACCCACAAAAATGACAAGAAGGCGTCGGCAACTTCTACTTTTGGTCTAGTGTCATAACTGGCAAAGGTAGCGCTGTCTGCGCGCTGAGGTGTTTCATGAATCATCCCATCACCGCCCTGGTCATCATGGGCGTTGCCGGTTGCGGCAAGACTTGCGTCAGCGAGGCCTTGTGCCAACTCAGCGGCGCGACTGCCATTGAAGGCGATACTTTCCACCCTGCCGCCAATATCGAAAAGATGAGCGCGGGTATTCCCCTGAATGACGAAGACCGTGCCGGCTGGCTCGACAGCCTGTGCGATGAACTGCGCCGCGTCGATGCCAAGGGCGAACGCCCGGTGCTGACCTGTTCGGCCCTCAAACACAGTTACCGCGAAGTACTGCGCAGTGCCTTGCCGGGCCTGGGCTTTGTGTTCCTTGAGCTGACCCCTGAAGTCGCCGCCGAGCGGGTGTCCCATCGACCGGGCCACTTCATGCCGTCGACCCTGATCGACAGCCAGTTCGCCACCCTTGAGTCGCCAGTCGGCGAACCCTTGACCCTGGCCCTCGACGCCTCGAATCACAGCGTCGACGAATTGGCTCAACAAGCTCAAGCCTGGTGGCTCAAACACGGTTTGAAACTCGCCGGTTAAGTCTTGCTCCAAGAGATAGCGCTGTCCTGATAGCTTTTGAATAATTGCTTTCATAACAACAACAAACAGGAGACACCCCCCCATGTTTGGCATGTCCCATGAAACCTTTCTACTGCTAGATGCAGTGGTCACTGTGATCGGGCTTATCTTCCTGATCACCAAGTTCAAGCTGCACCCGTTCATTGCCCTGATCATTGCCGCCGGTTTCCTCGGCCTGACTTCCGGCATGCCGGTAGGCACCATTCTCAAGGCGTTCCAGGACGGCTTCGGTGGTGTGCTTGGTTTTGTCGGGATCATCCTGGCGCTGGGCACCATGCTCGGCAAAATGATGGCCGAATCAGGCGGGGCGGATCAGATTGCCCAGACGCTGATTCGCGCGTTCGGTAAAGAACGCGTGCAATGGGCCATGATGTTCGCGGCGTTCCTGGTGGGTATTCCGCTGTTCTTCGAAATCGGCTTCGTGTTGCTGATTCCATTGGTGTTCATCGTTGCCCGGCGTACCGGCGTGTCGATCATCAAGATCGGTATCCCGCTGTTGGCCGGTCTGTCGGCGGTGCACGGCCTGGTGCCTCCGCACCCCGGTCCGCTACTGGCCATCGGCGTGTTCGGTGCCGACATCGGTAAAACCATTCTGTACGGTCTGATCGTTGCGTTGCCGACGGCCATCATTGCCGGCCCGATCTACGGCACGTTCATCGCCAAGTACATTCCCGGCCATGCTAACCAGGAACTGGTGGATCAACTGGCGCGCGAGCCACAAGCCACGACCCTGCCGAGCTTCGCCATCACCCTGATCACCGTGCTGCTGCCGGTGTTCCTGATGCTGCTCAAGACTTTTGCCGACGTGGCACTGCCGGACGGGCATTTCTTCCGCAACTGGATGGACCTGATCGGTCACCCGATTTCGGCACTGTTGCTGGCGTTGCTGCTGTCGCTGTACACCTTCGGCCATCGTCAGGGCATCGGCTCCAAACAGATTCTCAAACTGCTGGATTCGAGTCTTGCGCCGACTGCGGCGATCATTCTGATCATCGGTGCCGGTGGTGGCTTCAAGCAGATGCTGGTCACCAGCGGTGTGGGTGACGTGATCGGCCACATGGCAGTGAACGCGCAGATCTCGCCGATCCTGCTGGCCTGGCTGGTAGCGGCGGTGATTCGCGTAGCAACGGGTTCGGCGACCGTGGCGACCATTACTGGCGCGGGCATCGTGGTGCCGGTGGTGGGGATGATTCCAGGTGTGAACCGTGAGCTGCTGGTGTTGGCCACCGGTGCCGGTTCGTTGGTGCTGTCTCACGTCAACGACGCGGGTTTCTGGCTGGTGAAGCAGTACTTCAACATGACCGTAGCGGAAACCTTCAAGACCTGGACTGCGATGGAAACCATCCTGTCTGTGGTCGCGCTGGGCTTCATTATGTTGTTGTCGCTGGTGGTCTAAGTACACCGCAAAACCAAATGTGGGAGCGGGCTTGCTCGCGAAAGCGGTCTGACAGTCAACATCATCGTTGAATGTCAGGCCCTCTTCGCGAGCAAGCCCGCTCCCACATTGGTGTGTGTCAGGCGTTGGTTTTTGCTACCAACCCATCCGCCCGGAACATCCCGCGAATCCCGCGCACGGCCTGACGAATCCGGTCCTGGTTTTCGATCAGTGCGAAGCGCACATGATCATCCCCGTATTCGCCGAATCCTACCCCCGGCGAGACGCAAACCTTCGCCTCGGCGAGCATTTTCTTGGCGAATTCCAGCGAGCCCAAATGTGCATAGGCCTCGGGAATTTTGGCCCAGACGTACATCGATGCTTTCGGATTTTCGACCATCCAGCCCAGTTCATGCAGGCCTTTGACCAGCACGTTGCGACGCTGGCGGTACTGCTCGGCGATGTCTTTGACGCACTGCTGATCGCCTTCGAGCGCGGCAATCGCTGCAACTTGTAGCGGAGTGAAGGTGCCGTAGTCGTGGTAACTCTTGATCCGCGCCAAGGCGTTGACCAGTTCAGCGTTACCGACCATGAAACCAATCCGCCAGCCCGCCATGTTGTAGCTCTTGGACAGGGTGAAAAACTCCACTGCGATGTCCTTGGCGCCTGGCACTTGCATGATCGACGGGGCTTTCCAGCCGTCGTAGACGATGTCGGCGTAGGCGAGGTCGTGCACCACCAAAACGTCGTACTGTTTGGCGAGGGCGATCACTCGTTCGAAGAAATCCAGCTCTACGCATTGAGCGGTAGGGTTCGACGGGAAGCCAAGGATCATCATCTTCGGTTTCGGGATCGAGCCGCGAATCGCGCTTTCCAGTTCGGCGAAGAAGTCCACGCCCGGTATCAACGGCACCGAACGCACCTGGGCGCCGGCAATCACCGCGCCGTAGATGTGAATCGGGTAGCTCGGGTTCGGCACCAGCACGGTGTCGCCCTGGTCGAGGGTGGCCAGCATCAAGTGCGCCAGGCCTTCCTTGGAGCCGATGGTGACAATGGCTTCGGTTTCCGGGTCGATGTCGACCTCGTAGCGATCCTTGTACCAATTGGAAATCGCCCGGCGCAGACGTGGAATGCCTTTGGACGTTGAATAACCATGGGTGTCTTCGCGCTGGGCGACGGTCACCAGTTTTTCGACGATGTGCGGCGGGGTCGGGCCATCAGGGTTGCCCATGCTGAAGTCGATGATGTCTTCGCCACGACGACGGGCGGCCATCTTCAGCTCGGCAGTGATGTTGAATACGTAAGGGGGGAGTCGATCTATGCGCGCAAAGCGGCGCGGCGAACCTGGGTTAGCCATTGTTGCCTCGGATAACGTGAGCGCCCGGAACCGTCCGAGCGACGCTGGCCACTGCGGTGGCCTGTGGCGGAATGTAAGGGCTGATGTGGCACACTGTCCAGCGACTATGTGAACAATTTTTTCCGAAGGAAACGGGTTGATGGAATTTAGCAGCGGCTTCTTGCTGAGCCTTTCGCTGTGCCTGGATATCGGCGTGGCCAACATTGCAATGATCACTTTGGCGATGCAGCGCGGCTATTTTCAAGGCTTTGCGCTGGGGTTGGGGACGTGTGTCGGCGACCTGATCTACGCCGTGCTGGCTCTGGCCGGTATGACCGTTTTGCTGCAATACGAAACCGTGCGCTGGGTACTGTGGATCGGTGGTTCGGCGCTGCTGGTGTACTTCGCGGCGAAGATGATTTATTCGGCGATTCACCACGAAGCAGCGTTGGCCCAGACCGCCGAAGTCGGTCAGAACTCGCACCGCAAAGAATTTTTTCGTGGCATTTTCCTGGCGATGTCGTCGCCTAGCGCGATTCTCTGGTTCGCCGCGGTGGGCGGCACGCTGATCGCGCGTTCCGGCGGTGGTGGTGCACTCAGTTCTGCGTTGTTCCTTGGTGGGTTTCTCTGTGCCGGTCTGCTCTGGAGTGCCGGTTTGTGCTTCGCTGCGAGCCATGGCGGCAAATTGCTGGGTGACAAGTTACTGCGCTATTCCTACATGGCATCAGCGGCGATCTTCTGCTATTTCGCGGTTTACGTGATTCTATCGGGCTATAACGAGTTCATCGAAAAGGCTGCCGTCGGGCAGCTTCCCGGCCTCTGATTGGGCGAATCGGGTTTGGCTTCTATACTTCCAGCCGAACCCACTTTTTTGTACCAGGAGTCGAGTCATGGATGAGCAAACACGCGTCAAACCGGCCGAGCCACGATTCGAGAGCGGGCATTTCCTGCTCATTGCCGGGTTTGGCGGGCGATTTACCCAGGAAACCTCGAAGAAAATCCCCGATCTCTGGGACAAATTCATTCCCGAGATTGGCAAAATTCCAGGTCAAAAAGGCGAAGTGACCTACGGCATCTGCTGCAATCCCGACGGCAAGGGCGGTTTCGAGTACATCGCCGGCGTCGAAATCAGCAAGCTCGACGACCTGCCTGAGAAGTATCGCTGGGTCGAGGTTCAGCCACAGCATTACGCAGTCTTCGAACACCAGGGTTCACTGGACACCTTGGCGCAGACCTTTCAGTACATCTGGAAAACCTGGTTGCCGCAGTCTGGTCGCGCGGCGGCGGATGCCCCGGAGTTTGAACGCTACAGCGAGGACTTCAACCCGAAGCTCAATACCGGCGTGCTGGAAATCTGGCTGCCGCTCAAACCCGAATGAATACCGCGAGAGGCGGACCACGCGTCCGCCTCTCGACTTCTCATTTACCTTGCTTCATCCGTCGCGCCCGCAACAGGTCGACAGACAAGGTAATGAAGCCAAAGGTGCTGATGCCCAACAGCATAAGAAGGCCGATCTGAACGCTGCTCATGGTGTGTTTCCCTATTGATGATCAGAGACAGGAAACACAAATAGTCTGAATTATTGAGCAATGACAGCGCCTATACGCAGGCTTTACGGCGCTTGCGGTGATCGATATGAACACCTTATTAATTTATGATCTCCCACCTTTCCATCGCTGAAACCGAGCTGCCATGAACACCGTCATCCGCCACGTCACGCCTGCCGATCTGGAACGCTGCTACGCCATCGAAACCGTCGCCTACGAAGGCGACGAAGCCGCCACTCGGGAAAAAATCGCCACCCGCATCGCCACCTGGCCAGAAGGCTTTATCGTGGCTGAAGTCGATGGCGTTGTAGCCGGTTTCGTCAATTCCGGTGCGGCGTTTGAAGTGGAAATGTCGGACGAAGCGTTCAAGGAACTGATCGGCCACGACCCGGCAGGTCCCCATGTGGTGATCATGTCGGTGGTGGTGCATCCGGATTATCAGGGGCTTGGCTTGGCAAAGCGCTTGATGGGTGAGTTCATCGAGCGGATGCGCGCGATGGGCAAGGCCAGCATCCACCTGATGTGCAAGGAACGGCATGTTCCGCTGTATGCCGGGTTCGGGTTTGCCTACATCAAGCCCTCGGCGTCGGATCATGGCGGGATGGCGTGGCATGAGATGGTGCTTGAGCTCTGATTGATTCGGTGCAGCGTAAATTGCTTTCGCGGGCAAGCCTCGCTCCTACAGGTCCCGCGCGATCCTGTAGGAGCGAGGCTTGCCCGCGAAGGCGATCGGAAGATCTCAATCTCTAATAGAGGCTGTCGCGCACCCGAGCCGACGCCTCCCGATTGTAGTCTTCGGCGTCGTTTTTCCCTAAGCGATTCAGAAAACCAAACCCATCCGCCGCTCGTAACCGATCCGGCCCTTGTACGCCTCGCCGCTGTCGACAAAGCCATATCGGGCATACAACGCAATAGCCGCTTCATTGTCGGCATCCACCGACAATTCCAGCCCTTTTATTTCCGGGAACGCCTGGCGCGCGGCTGTGGGCAGGGCTTGCAGGCAGGCCTTGCCGTAACCTTTGCCCTGGGCGCGTTGATCGACCTGCAAGGCGTGCAACGTGGCGCTGTGTTCATTCGCCCAGGCGGGTAAAACCGGTGGGCGCTTGAGCAGCAGGAACGCCACGGGTATCTCTTCGACCAATAAGGCAAAGCCTTTGACGCCGGGGCCGGGTTTGGACAGCAGGGTGTGCAACGCGCCATGGATGTCGCCGCTAAACTTGATCTGTTCCGAATGGACTTCAATGGCCTCGACCTGTTGGCGCTGCAACGCATTCAGGCTTTCGTATGGCACAAGTAGGGCTGTCACTGGAGTGTCCTTTTCCCAATAGAAATGAGCTTCGGATTCTAGCGAGTTTGCGTTGTTGGATTATTTTTATTTCGGTTGTCGATTTGGCTTTTCGCCGAACGACTAAGGGTGTCTTCACAACAAAAAACATGGAGAACCGCCATGAATGCGCAAACCCAAATTCGCAACCTGATCGAAACCTACCGCCAGGCTGTCATCGCCAAGGACCTGGAAAAAGTCATGGCCTTGTACGCCGACGACATCGTCTCCTTCGACGCGGTCAAGGCCCTGCAATTCAAGGGCAAAGCGGCGTACCGCGCGCATTGGCAGGAATGCCTGGAAATGTGCCCCGGCCCGCACATCTTCGAATTCCATGAACTCGACATCGAGGCGTCGCAAGAAGTCGCGTTCGCTCATTGGCTGGCCCATTGCGGTGGCACCAATGACAAGGGCGAAACCCAGGCCTGCTGGATGCGCGTCACCGCGTGCTATCGGCAAGAGTCGGGGCTCTGGCAGATCATCCATGAGCACTGGTCGGCGCCGTTCGACATGATGACCGGCACTGCGCTGTTTGGCCTGCAACCCTGATCGCCCGGGCCAATTCGTCGAGCTTATTCGTCGGAAAAGCAGCCACCCCACCCAACAGCAGCCATAGTTGATCAGCCGATCACGGAGAGCCCCATGAAATACCTATGCCTGGTTTACAGCAACGAGCAGGCGCTGCACTCACTGCCCGACAGCCCCGAAGACGCCGAATGCATGGCCTATGCCGAGTCGATCCAGGGCAGCGGCCGGATGCTCGCCGCCGAGGCGCTGGAGTCGGTGCAGACCGCCACTACCGTGCGTATGCGCAACGGCAAACTATCGATCACCGATGGCCCGTTTGCCGAAACCAAGGAGCAGTTGGCCGGCTTCTACCTGATCGATGCCAAAGACCTTAATGAAGCCATCCAGGTCGCCGGCAATATTCCGGCGGCCCGGGTCGGCTGCGTCGAGGTCCGTCCCGTTCGCCAGTTGAATCCCTGAACAATCAAAAATAAACAGGAGATCTGCATGAGCCCACAACCGATTAAAAAACAACCTGCCCCATTCGAGTTGTCGATCAGCCGCCTGATCGACGCGCCACGCCGCAAAATCTTTCGTGCCTGGACCGAGCCGGCCTTGCTCGCCCAATGGTGGGGGCCGCACGGCATGACCACGCCGGAGTGCGAAATGGACCTGTGGGTCGGCGGCCAGTTTCGCACCTTGATGCGCGCTCCGGACGGCAGCGAGTACCCGACCATGGGCGTGTTTCTGGAGATCGTCGCGCCTGAGCGACTGGTGTTCACCGACGCGTTTATCCCCGGCTGGATTCCGTCGGGCAAACCGTTCATGAGTGCCGAAGTGACCCTCGAAGACCAGGGCGGCAAAACCCTCTACACCGCCCGCGCCATGCACTGGAGCGAAGAAGATCGCCAGGCCCATGAGGCCATGGGTTTCCACGACGGCTGGGGGCAGAGCCTCGATCGCCTGGTGACACTGGTGACTGAAGGCATGCCGGACTGATGTCGGCCGAGGCCGTCAAGGCGCGGGTCGAGCAGGTCTACCGCGAAGACTCGCGGCGGATTCTCGCGACGCTGATCCGTTTGCTCGGCGATTTCGACCTCGCCGAAGAGGCCTTGCACGAGGCCTTCTTCGTCGCGGTCGAGCGCTGGCAGCGCGATGGTGTGCCGGACAATCCACGGACCTGGCTGGTGTCCACCGGGCGCTTCAAGGCCATCGACGTGTTGCGTCGGCGCGCTCGTTTCAACGCGTCGCGACCGATGTTGATCGCTCAGTTGGAAGCGCTGGAACAGGCCGACTGGAGTGACGAAGACGTGGAAGACGATCGCTTGCGGCTGATCTTCACCTGCTGTCACCCGGCACTCGCGGCCGACGCCCAAGTGCCGCTGACCTTGCGCGAAGTCTGTGACCTGACCACGGAAGAAATCGCCCGGGCCTTCCTCTCGGCGCCGGCCACCATCGCCCAGCGCATCGTGCGGGCCAAAGCGAAGATTCGTGACGCGAAAATCCCTTATCAAGTACCGTCACTGGCCGAGTTGCCCGAGCGCCTCGACAGCGTGTTACGAGTGATTTACCTGGTGTTCAACGAAGGTTACTCGGCGTCCATCGGCGCCGAACTGACCCGGGAAGATCTGACCCGCGAAGCGATTCGCCTTGGGCGCTTGTTGATGGAATTGTTGCCCGAGCCCGAGGTAATGGGGTTGCTGGCGCTGATGCTGTTGCATGAATCGCGGCGCCCGGCCCGGACCTCGGACACTGGCGAGCTGATCCTGCTGGATGAGCAGGATCGTTCTTTGTGGGACGCCGGGATGATTGCCGAAGGTTGTGCATTGGTGGAGCGGGCGCTGACTTTGCGGCGCTTCGGGCCGTATTGCCTGCAAGCGGCGATTGCGGCGGTGCATGCCGAAGCACCGACGGCGGGGGAGACCGATTGGCCGCAGATTGTTGGCTTGTATGACTTGTTGCTGCGGGCGGTGCCGTCGCCGGTAATCGAACTGAACCGTGCGGTGGCGCTGGCCATGCGCGATGGACCGTTGGCGGGGTTGACGGTGGTGGAAGGGATACTGGCGCGCGGGGAGTTGCGCGATTACCACTTGGTGCACTCGGCGCGAGCGCAGTTTTGTCGGCAGTTGGGACGGGTGGAAGAGGCGCGGGAGGCGTATCAACGGGCGCTTGAACTGACGCAGCAAGAGCCGGAGCGGCGGTTTATCGAGGGGCGGCTCAGGGATCTGGAATGATTCGGGAGGTGCTTTATGATTGCCGGCCTCTTCGCGAGCAAGCCCGCTCCCACATTTGATCGCCTGTGTGCCACAGATTGTATGCACACCGAGGATCCACTGTGGGAGCGGGCTTGCTCGCGAAAGCGTCATCAGGACCGGCGATAAAGGATCAGGCCTGCTGCCGAGTCGCGGTCAACACGATCTCGCGAACACACACGTTCTGCGGCTGCTGATACGCATAAGCAATCGCCGAAGCCACATCCTCGGCACTCAACACTGTACCGCCCATGTCCTGTTTCCAGGCCTGGTAACCGGTCTTGATCGCCTCATCGGTGGTGTGGCTCAACAGCCCGGTTTCCACCGCGCCCGGTGCAATGGTGATGACCCGCACATTGTGCGGCGACAACTCTTCACGCAGGTTTTCCGACAAACCATGCACCGCGAACTTGGTGCCGACATACGCCACGTGATTCGGGAACGTCTTGCGTCCGGCCACCGAGCTGATGTTGATGATCGTCCCGTGTTTGCGCTCGACCATCCCCGCGACCACCGCGTGCACGCCGTTGAGCAAACCCTTCACATTGACGTCGAGCATCTGGTCCCACTGGGCCGGGTCCTGCTTGGTCATTTCACCCAGCAGCATCACCCCGGCGTTGTTGATCAAGGCATCCGCCGGGCCGAATTGCGCTTCAGCTTCGGCGACCGCCGCGAGCAGGGCGGCGCGGTCGGTGATGTCGACGCGGCGGCTCAGGGTGTTCGGCAGTTCCAACGCCTCCAGGCGTTCAACCCGACGGGCCAGCAGCAACAGTGGATGGCCGGCAGCGCTCAACAGCCTTGCAGCGGCTTCGCCAATGCCCGAACTGGCCCCGGTGATGATGATCAATGGCTTGCTCATGGCTAGACTCCTGAAATAAGAAAAACAAATATCTGAACGTGGGGCGCAGTATATTTACCGCCGTTCAGGCTGAAAAATGCCTTATTCCTCTGTCTGCTATCGGAATTTCCTATGGATATCCGTCATCTCAAAGCCTTCCTCACGGTGTTCGAGGAACGCAATATCACCTCGGCGGCCCAGCGGCTGTTCATCAGTCAGCCGACGTTATCCGTGACCATCAAGCAACTCGAAGAAGAAATGGGTGCCGTGCTGTTTGTACGTCAGCCCCGAGGTGTCGAGGTCAGTGACGAGGCGCGGGTGCTGTATCCGCAAGCGCGGCGGATGGTGGCCGAAGCCGAGGCCTTGAGCCGTTTGTTTCGGGGCCGGGAAAACCGTGCGCCGCTAACCCTGGGCATTGAAGGCGATATCGCAGATCGTCAGATCGAAGCCTTCGTGCGCATGGCTCATCAGGCGCTGCCCAACCTGCTGCTGACGCTGGAAGAAGGCTGTCACGGCGACGGTCGGTTGGCGGTGGAAGAGATGTGCTGCGAGGACGAATTGTTCCTGCCATTGTGGGAAGAGTCCTATGTGATGGCGTTGCCGGTCGGGCATCCGATGGCATCGGCGGAATCGGGACAGGCCTGGGCGCCGATCGATGACTGGATCACCTGCCCGCAACATCCGTCCCATCAGCGTTTGATGGCGTTGTACGGGCGTTCGCCGGAAGCGGTGGCGGGGCAAGCAGGGTCATTGAAACAGGCGCTGCACATGGTCGCCGCCGGGGTCGGTGTGGCGATGTTGCCGCAGTCGTTGGTCAGTGGGCACGAACGGGTCGTGACCCGCGCCTTGCACCTGCCGGCACCGACGCGTCGGGTCGGGTTGTGTTACGCGGCGCAGGCGCTGGAGTTGCCGGCGTTGCGGGGGTTGCATGAGTATTTTCAGGTGAATCGGCCGGTAGAGGTTGAGGCTGCATAACAAAACCAAAATCAAAAGATCTCATTCCAGCATCTTGCTCAATAGCCAACTCCCCGCCGGCCCCGGCGGATGCAGCCGTGACCACAGTGCATCGACATACACCGGTTTTGGCCAGCCCCGCACCTCCAGTTCTACCAGCGACCCGGCGCCAAACCGCCCCACCAGCCAACGCGGCAGCGGTGCCCAGCCGAATCCGCCCTGAGCCATTTCCAGCAGCATCAAGTAACTCGGCGCCGACCAGACCCGGCCCTTGGCGCGGCTTTCATACGGGTTGACGATGGTCGCCAGACGCAACTCCCGGTGCTGTCGCAACACGTCTTGATCGATCCCGCTGAGCGTCGCCAACGGGTGCTTTTGGGCAACGAACAACGCGATTTCCGTGCGCTCATCGACAGTCGAACTGACCAGGTCCGGCGGGTAACTGTCCTGCATTTCGGCAAAGGCGACTTGAGCCCGCCCCCGTTGCAGCAAGGCCACCAGGTCGTCGCATTCGGCGATCAGGCATTCAAGCTCCAGGTCCGGATAACGCTGCTCGAACGCACTCAGGGCCGCTTCGAAACGGTCGGACTGATAAGTGTCGGAAATCGCCACGGTCAGCTTTGCCTCGACCCCCTGGGACAATTGGCTGGCGGTCATTTCCAGGCGACTGGTGGCGGCGAGGATTTCTTCGGCCCGTTGCAGCATCACGTGCCCGGCCGGGGTCAGGCTGGGCTTGCGGCTGCTGCGGTCGAACAGAACCAGGTTCAGGTCGATTTCCAGGCTCGCCACGGCGGCGCTGATGGTCGACTGACTGCGCCCGAGTTTGCGTGCCGCCGCGGAAAACGAACCTTGGGTCGCGGCCTGGACAAACGCGAGCAACACTTCGTGAGAGGCCATGAACTATCGCCTTGATCGATGGTTATTGGTTATGAAGTATCGGTGTGCTGACAGATCATGGCAACCACAGTCACTCAGGGAGTCTGGCCATGAACGCCAACAAATCCATTACTGAACGTATTTTCCAGGCCGTCGGTTTCGAAACGCTCGCCGTGATGATCTGCACCCCGCTGCTGGCCTGGGTCATGGACAAACCGATGGTGGAAATGGGTCTCGTCACCATGGCCATCGCCGCGCTTGCCCTGATCTGGAACGTGATCTTCAACGGCATGTTCGACCGGTTGCTCAAGCGTCTGGATATTGTGCGCAACGCCTGGGTCCGGGTGGTGCACGCGTTGTTGTTTGAAGGCGGCCTGATCGTGATGGGCGTGCCGCTGATTGCCTGGTGGCTCAGCGTCAGTCTGTGGCAGGCGTTCCTGCTGGACATCGGTGTGCTGCTGTTCTTCCTGCCGTACACCTACGTTTACCACTGGGGGTATGACGTGGTGCGGGAGCGGATGTTGATGAGCCGAGCGCTGCGTTAAGAGGCACAACTAGCTTTTATGGCGAGGGAGCTTGCTCCCGCTGGAGCGCGAAGCGGTCCCAAAATGGCAAACCGCGGTGCATCGGGAGGAATCGCGTTGGAGGGTTTTACGACTGCTTCGCAGCCGAGCGGGAGCAAGCTCCCTCGCCACAGGGTCTGTGTGATGCCTGGGTTATTCGCCACACAACTCACCCACAAACTCCAAAAACGCCCGAACCTTCGCCGCCGGCAAATGCCGCGACGGGTACAGCGCGTACAACGGAAATCGCTCATCCGGCCAATCGGGAAACAACTCCACCAACCGTCCTTCGGCCAACGCCGGAGCAATCCCTAAATCCAGCACCTGGGCGATGGCCTGGCCGCTTTCGCAAACACTGTGCAAGGTGCCGACATCATTGACCAGCAACCGGCAATGCGGCTGCACATGCAGCACCGGGCGGCCCGGGCGATGAAATTCCCAGCCAAACGGCCGGGCGGTTTGCGGGTCACGGAACTGCACGCACACATGCCGCTCGTCCTCCATGTCCAGCGGCGCCAGCGGTCGGCCATGACGCTTCAGGTACGCCGGCGAGGCGAGGGTCAGGACTCGCACTTCCAGTAACTTGCGCGCCACCAGCGACGAGGACGTTGGATGACCGAAACGCACCGCCAGGTCAAAGCCGTCCGCCACCATGTCGCCGAGTTGATCGCGGGTTTGCAGTTCCAGGTACAGCTCGGGATAGCGCGTCATGAACTGCCCCAACTGCGGTCCCAGAATCAGCCGCGAGAAATAGGGGTCCATGTTGACCCGCAGCCGGCCGCGCACCTGAGTGGCGCTGGTCGAGGCCGAGTTGGCGGCTTCTTCCAGACTGGCCAGCAGCGGCGCGATTTCCCCATGGAAGCGCCGACCTTCATCGGTGAGAGTGACGGTGCGGGTGGTGCGATCAAACAGCCGGATACCCAGGCGTTTCTCCAGTCGGGCGATGGCCCGGCTGACCCCGGACGGTGTCAGCTCCAACACCTCGGCGGCGCGGACAAAACTGCCGCCATCGACCACCGCGCTGAACACACCCATGCCGCTGGCGAGACTGGCGTCAAAGCTCATTGGTGATTCCTGGTCATTTGTTCAATGACATTCATGCTATCGGAGAATGTCTGCCTTGCGCTCAATAATCTGCCCAACGCGATAACCGTCGCCCTCGAGCAGGAGAACAGCTGATGTACGCAGTCATGGGCATTACCGGGAAAGTGGGCGGCGCGGTCGCCCGGACGTTGCTGGCCGCCGGGCACACTGTGCGTGCGGTGGTTCGCAGTGCTGATAAAGGCGCGGTGTGGGCGCAGCAAGGGTGTGAATTGGCCGTGGCCGATGTCGATGACCGCGACGCCATGATCGAAGCGTTCACCGGCGTAGAAGGGGTGTTCGTGATGATGCCGTCGAATTTCGACCCATCGCCAGGCTTCCCGGAAACCCGGCAAGTGGTGGAAAACATTCGCTCGGCGTTGGAAGCTGCACGCCCCGGCAAAGTGGTGGGCTTGTCGACCATTGGAGCCCAAGCCAGTCAGCCAAACCTGCTCAATCAATTGCGATTGCTGGAGCTGGCATTGGGTTCGCTGGCGCTGCCAGTCACTTTTTTGCGGCCAGCCTGGTTCATGGAAAACGCCTTGTGGGACGTCGAGCATGCGCTCGGCTCGGGCGTCATTCCGAGCTTCCTGCAACCGCTGGAAAAACCAGTGCCGATGATTGCTACCGCTGACGTCGGTCGAGTGGCGGCGCAACTGCTGCTGGAAACCTGGAGCGGTCAGCGCATTGTCGAACTGGAAGGCCCGCAACGGATTTCACCGCTGCAACTGGGCGCCGGTTTCAGCGAACTGCTGGGCAAACCGGTGCGCATGCAAAGCGTGCCTCGGGAGACGTGGCAGGGGCTGTTCGAAAGTCAGGGGATGAACCATCCACTGCCACGGATGCAGATGATCGATGGCTTCAACGAGGGCTGGATCGAGTTTGAAGGCGAACCGCGCAAGGGCCGGGTCGAATTGTTGACGGTCTTGGGGCAACTGTTATCGCGCCATTGATCGCGTTGAGCGGGCTGATGCCGGCCCGCTCATGCCATGGGTTATTTACAAAAACATCCCGCCCGACGCTTCGATGCGCTGGCCGTTGATCCACTGGACACCTGGCGACAGCAGCAGCGCAATCGCCGCGCCAATATCATCCGGCTGACCGGCGCGACCCAGGGCTGTATTGCTCGCCACCATCTGGTTCACCGCGCTGTTATCACGCACGGTCCCACCGCCGAAATCGGTTTCGATGGCCCCAAGTGCGAGGATGTTCACCGCAATCGCGCGCGCGCCCAACTCCTTGGCCTGATACCGAGTCAGCGCTTCCATCGCGCCTTTCATCGCCGCATAGCCCGGCCTACTTGCAACGCTATGGCATGCCACAGCAACTCGAAGACCTGACGCAGCATCGGCTGGTGCATTACGTCGGCGTGCTGGGTTCGCGTTCGGAAGGTTTTCTGTACGAGGAAGAGGGCAAGCTGCATCGCGTGCCGATGGCCGGCGGCATCACGGTGAACAACACCGATAGTTATGAGTCGGCGTGCCTGGGCGGTTTCGGCTTGATCCAGGCGCCGCTGATGGGCATGCACCTGTACTTGCTGAGCGGTGAACTGGTGGCGGTCTTGCCGCAACTCAACGCGCCGTCGATGGACGTGTCGCTGCTGTATGCACGGCAACGGCATTTACCCTTGCGGGTGCGGGCGTTCATGGATTGGCTGGGACAAGTCATCCCGACAACCCATTGAATTGTGGGATTGGGGCACTTGCAAAACTGATGTCGACAGATAGTCCGTTATCGCGAGCAGGCTCACTCCCACAATGGACCTACGGCGTACACAAAATCTGTGATCAACCGTAATCCCCTGTGGGAGCGAGCTTGCTCGCGATGACGGAATAACATTCAACGCAAATGTTGACTGATAGACCGCTTTCGCGAGCAAGCCCGCTCCCACAGGGTTATGCATCAAACGTGGAAGTAGCCTACGCACGAATCAAACGGCAGGCGCTTGAGTTCGATTTTGTTCAGGTCCAGCACTTCGCGCAGGGCTTTGGTTTCGCCTGGGAAGTTGCGGTACGCGACTTCGTCCAGCACCACGACCGCGCCTTTTGGCATGTACGGCAGGAAGGTTTCCAGCGCGACTTTGGTCGATTCGTACAGGTCGGTGTCGAGGATCAGCATCGCGACAACCAGGTCCGGGCGAGTCTTGACCCACTCCGGCACGGTCTTGACGATGTCGCCTTTGACCAGCTCGCAACGCGGGATGCGGTTGACCGGGCGCAGCAGGTCGTTGGCGTCGATCATGTCCTGGATCAGCGACTGGTCGGTGTCGGAGAACATGGTCTCGTTGACGTCGGCCGGGTCTTCTTTCTTGTCGATGCTCTGGAAGCCTTCGAAGGTGTCGAAGCCAATGATCGAGCGGTTGATCGCGTAGGGTTCCAGGATCATCGACAAGTGCATGTAAAGCATCAGCGAGTTGCCCTTGTACACGCCGCACTCAATGATCGCGCCGGGTACTTCGGCGACTTTCTTGAACAGCTCCATGCGCGACAGTGCAGCGGTTACGCCAATGCGGTTGGCAAAGACGAACGGCGCGTCGGCCACGTACTCGGCATCGACCCGTTTCAGGACGTTGGCACGGGTTTCGTTGTACTGGGCCTCGGCGGGCGTGATGCGACGCTTGGTCATTGCTGGATTCCTTGGAAATTCGAAAAGTCGTGGGCGTGGAAATAGTCTTTGAAACCGGCGCCGACGTCAGGGCAGGCACTGTCGACGTTGATCGCGCCGCGCTTGTGCTTGAGGTCGTCGAGGTGCATCAGGCGGAAGTCCACGCTGAAGCGGGTCTGTTGCGTGTGGTTTGGAACAGTACCGTGCAGGTGCGAGCCGGAGAAGATCAGCATGTCACCGGTGTTGCCGGCCACGCGCATTTCAGAGGCGCTGTTGATCGCTTCCAGCGGCACTGGGTGCACGCGGACTTCCTCTTTGAGGTTGTCCTTGGCTTTATGCCGCTGGTTGCTGATCCAGTCGTTGAGGCTCCATTCGCTGGAGGTGTTCTTCACCGGCATGTCGAAGTAGCCAGCATTGATCATCATGGTCTGGTCGGGGCTGATGGTGTGCACCGGCATCCAGGTGTTGATCTGGCAATCGACGCTGCCGTACCAGGTATCGCGATGGGGCTTGTAGGCGTAGCTCACGCCCGCGTGCAGGTATTCGTAGTTGGGCACGACGCGAATACGCGGCACGTCGAAAATGTATTCGTGCGGGTCGACACCGATTTCATCGATGAAGCTCAGGATCAATTCCTTGGCGCGCAGACTGTTGGTGAACTGGCCCTTGAGGCGCGTCACCAGCACAACGAATTCTTCCACCGGCATCAAGGTATGCAGGGCCTGGTGGTTAGTCTCGCCATTGAAGGCGGCGGTGATGCTTTCCTGGGCGAACGCGCACAGCGCTTTGGCAGCGCGTAGCTCAGTGTTCAAGAAGATGTCGCCGGCGTAGATGGCTTCTTTGAAGTCAGCTTTTTTCTGAAGCTGATTGATGTACAGATTCACGGTTCGCACTCCTGAATGCATCGAGTCTCTTAAGAATCGGCACCACGGTAACAAACTGAAGTGCGATCCATCGCTTGGTGGGTCAATAAAAGTGAGAACGGCTGCATTTGCGACGAAATGCTTAGGCCAGGCAAAAAAATCCCGGCTCCGGAATGAACCAGGCCGAGACATATTCGCCCCCGTAGGAGCTGCCGAAGGCTGCGATCTTTTGACTGACCTGTGTAGGAGCGAAGCTTGCTCACGAAGGCGATTTCATATTCAACACTGATGTTGACTGACAGATCGCTTTCGCGAGCAAGCTTCGCTCCTACAAATCCTTGGTGGGTCAGAACAATTTGGTGAACAACCAGTACAAACTGCCCGACAACAGGATCGCCGCCGGCAAGGTCAGCACCCAGGCCATCATCAGGTTGCGGATGGTCTTCATCTGCAAGCCGCCGCCATTGGCGACCATGCTCCCGGCCACCCCTGAAGACAACACGTGGGTGGTGGACACCGGCAGGCCAAACATGTCGGCGGCACCGATGGTCAGCATGGCCACGGTTTCGGCCGACGCGCCCTGGGCATACGTCAGGTGGGTCTTGCCGATTTTTTCACCGACCGTCACCACGATGCGCTTCCAGCCGACCATGGTGCCCAGCCCCAGTGCGATGGCCACGGCGATCTTCACCCACAGCGGAATGAAGCGCGTGGCGTTGTCGATCTGTTGCTTGAACAGTTGCAGCTTGCCGGTGGTGTCAGCGTCGAAGTTACCGACCTTGTTCTTGTCCATCAGGCGAATGGTTTCGCTGGTCAGGTACATGTCGTTACGCACGTTGCCCATGGCTTCGGCCGGGACTTTCGACAGCGAGCCGTAGCCCTTCACTTCGTTCCCGATGTTGCCGGCCAGCGAGGCGAGGGCGGGCACCAGTTGCGGCGTGACTTCCTTGCTGCGCACGTAATCGGACAGCACTGCACGCGGGTCGGCAGGTGTCGGCAGCGGTGCACTTTTCACTAGGGCTTGCTGGGTGACTTCGGCCACGGCGGCGAACTGTAACGCTTGATCGGCCGGCATGGTGCGGTTCAGTGCATACGCCATTGGCAGGGTGCCGACCAGAATCAACATGATCAGGCCCATGCCTTTCTGGCCGTCGTTGGAGCCGTGGGCGAAGGACACGCCGGTGCAGGTCAGAATCAACAAACCGCGAATCCACCAAGGTGGCGGCGCATCACCTTCCGGTGCCTTGTACAGCGCACGATTCTTGACGAACGCCCGCAGGGCCAGCAGCAACAGTGCGGCAAAGCCGAAGCCGACCAACGGCGAGAGCAGCAGCGCGTAACCGATCTTGGTGGCTTGCGCCCAATCGACGCCGCTGGTGCCATCGCGGCCATGCATCAGGGCATTGGCGACGCCGACGCCGATGATCGAGCCGATCAGGGTGTGCGACGACGAGGCCGGCAAGCCCAGCCACCAGGTGCCGAGGTTCCACAGGATCGCCGCGATCAACAGGGCGAAGATCATCGCGAACCCGGCGGAGGAGCCGACTTGCAGAATCAGCTCCACCGGCAGCAACGCGATGATACCGAACGCCACCGCGCCACTCGAAAGCAATACACCGAGAAAATTGAAGAACCCGGACCAGGCCACCGCGAAGTTCGGCGGCATCGAGTTGGTGTAAATCACCGTGGCCACCGCGTTGGCGGTGTCGTGGAAGCCGTTGACGAATTCAAAACCGAGGGCGATCAGCAGCGCCACGCCCAGCAGCAGAAACGGTGTCCAGGTGGTTACCACCGTGCCGAGTTCGTGCATGTCGTGCATCAGGCTGTAGGCGGTGAACAACAACCCGCTGGCCAGCACCCCGAAGAAAATCACGAAGGTGAACAGGCCGGGTTTTTTATCGAAGTGCGGTCTGGCGCTGCGGGCAGGCGCCTGACCAGCGGACAAGGAAGGAGTAGCCATCACGGACAATCCTGAGTGAGGAAGGAGTATCGCCCATGATCGTTTCAAAATATGACAGAGAGACTGCGGTGGGTCAGGGTTTGGGTTTCTTTTGCATTTCCGTTGATCGGAATCCACTACTGATCTACAGGCAAGGCACGACCTGTGGCGAGGGAGCTTGCTCCCGCTCGGCTGCGAAGCAGTCGCTAATCCTGCTGGCACGGTTTGCCTGGGAGAGTGCTGGGGGTCGCTTCGCAACCCAGCGGGAGCAAGCTCCCTCGCCACAAGGGATCGCGGTGACTCAATAATCCTGGCGCTTGCGAAACGCCCAGCGCCCGGCCAGCACGGTAAACGTCGCGACCAATGCCACCAGAATCCAGAACCCTTCCGGGTCGCCCGAGAGCGGGATCCCGCCGACGTTCATGCCAAAAAAACCGGCAATGATGTTGATCGGCAATGCCAGCACTGTCACCACCGTCAGGGTGAACAACGTGCGGTTGCTCTGTTCGTTGAGGTTGGCCGCGATTTCTTCCTGCAACAGCTTGATCCGTTCACCGAGGGCCGTGAGGTCGTTGATGATCAGCGCAAACTCCTCGGTGGACTTGCGCAGCTCCTTGACGTCCTCCTTCTGCAACCATTGCGGCGGACGGTTGAGCAGGCGCAATAGCGACCCCGGTTCAAGTGCCAACAACCGCTGCAACCGCACCAGTACCCGGCGATTGGCGCCCAGCTCAGCACGGTTGGTCGACAGCCGCGAAGACAACAACTCATCTTCGATCTGATCGACACTCTGGCTGGTCTTGCGCACGATCTGCGTCAGCACTTCGCCCTGATCGCGCAGCAGGTGCACCAGCAACTCCAGCGGTGAGCGAAAGCATTCCCCGGCCTTCACCGAAGAACGCAGCTTGTCCACCGAGTGCAACGGTTGCAATCGCGCGCTGATGATCAGCTTGCTGCGGGCGCAGACCCATAGCGTCGAGACATCCGAAGACACCATGCTGCTGAGGTTGAACACCACGTCGTTGACCACCGCCAGCAACGCCGAGTCGACATGCTCGATGCGGGTCGAGCGCGAACCTTCGTGCAGCGCCTCGAAAAACTCCTCGGGCAATTCCAGATGGCTTTTCATCCAGCGCTCGCACGCGGCGTGGGCCAGGTTCAGGTGCAGCCAGAGGAATTCGTCGTTGTCTTCGGTGTGTTGCAAGCATCGCAGGGCTTCGGCCGAGTCGATCTCCCGGCCGCGCTCACCGGGACGAAAACGGAAGCCGTAAAGCAGGCCGAACAAGTCAGTGTCGCGATGGCTTTGGTCGATGCTGTGGTTCATGAGGTCTCGCTGAGAGGAAGCGCCTGTCGCGGGTTCACAGGTTCACTTGGGCCGCATCATCGCAAGGAGTTTTGACGGTTTTGTGACAGTTGCACGGCGACGCAAACGTGTGCGTTACCGATGGTCGGGATTGATTCAAGAAGCGCTCTGGCACGCCGATGACGCAGGTGTTAGGTTGCGCGGCTTTGGCCACGAGCCGAGATTGCAGACAGGGAAGTTTGGACGTCTTTCACGCCCAATCAGGCGTGCTTCTTTCCTGTCATGAGTATCACTCGATGCTGCAAAAATCCCTGAGAGCCCAAATCCTCGCGTTACTGAGCGGCAGTCTGTTGGCGATGTTGCTGATCGCTTTGGCCTGCTTTCACTTCCTGTCCAGTGGCGTCCAAAGTTACGCCAACCTGATCGACGGCCCACTGCGCACGTCGCAATTGATCGATGAAGCCAACCTGCAATTCAAGGTGCAGGTTCAGGAGTGGAAAAACGTTCTGCTGCGCGGCAAACAGCCGGCGGACCTGGACAAATACTGGCAGCAATTCGAGGACCGTCAGCGCGACGTGCAGGGCATTCTCGGCGAACTGGCCGGGCAGAAAGGTCTGGATAGCCAACTCAAGAGCAGCATCGAACGCCTGCGTGACGAACATCGTCAGTTGGGCAACGCCTATCAGAAAGGTCGTGATGCCTATGTTGCTGCCGGTGCCGATCCAACTGCAGGCGACAACGCGGTCAAGGGTATGGACCGCGCCACCAGCGATCAGATGAGCGAGTTGGTCGGCGAGCTGCGCAAGCACGGCACCGAGCAGTCGGCATTGATCAGCGCCAGTGCCGATCGCACGGTGTTGTTGGGGATCATCGTGATGCTCGCGTCCGGGCTGCTGATCGGGCTGTTGAGCTTGTGGCTGATCAACCGAAACCTGGTGGACCCGATTCGCAAACTGATCGACTACGTGGCACAACTCAGCCAGGGCAAATTCGCCGAACGCGTGGCCAGCAGCCGTGAAGACGAGTTGGGTAAACTGGCGATGGCCGCCAACACCTTGCGCGATTTCCTTGCCGAAACCTTCACCCGTTTGCAGCGCAGTGCGTCGGACCTGGACAGCGCCAGCGGCGAGCTGAACTCCATCGCCACGTTGATGGCCAACGGCACCAACGAGCAGTTCAACCGCACCGATCAGGTAGCCACGGCGATGAACGAAATGTCTGCCACCGCGCAGGAAGTTGCTCGTCATGCAGCGGACGCAGCACGCGCGGCCGATGATGCCGACCAGTCCGCCCAGCAGGGCGAAAAAGTCATGCAGGGCACCATTCACACCATCACTCAAATGCGCGGCGAGATCGCCAACACCGCCACCGTGATCCGTCGTCTGGAAACCGACAGCGGGCGTATCGGCAAGGTGCTGGAAGTGATTCGCGGCATCGCCGAGCAGACCAATTTGCTGGCGCTGAACGCGGCGATCGAAGCGGCCCGCGCCGGTGAAGCCGGACGCGGTTTCGCAGTGGTGGCCGATGAAGTCCGCAGCCTGGCCCAGCGCACGGCGGCGTCGATCATCGAAATCAACCAGATCATCCAGACCGTGCAAACCGGCGCGGTGGACGCGGCCCAGGCGATTGAAAGCGGTCAATCGCGCAGCGAAGAAAGTGTCGAGCAAGTGACCCAGGCCGGCGCCATGCTGGAGCGCATCACCCATGCCGTGGAAGCCATCCGCGACATGAACCGCCAGATCGCCACGGCGGCCGAAGAGCAAACGTCGGTGGCCGAAGACATCTCGCGCAACCTGACCGAGATCACCAGCATCGCCAGTACCAACCTGGACCACGTGCAGCGCACTGAAGCGGCGAGCCACAACCTGCACGGGTTGTCGGGGCAGTTGAATGAAGTGACGTCGCGCCTGAGCGCGTAACCGAAAAGGCTGTGTACCGGCTTGCTTACCGAGTCGGTACACAGTTGATCTCAAGTCCGGCTAAACGATGTCGATGATGGATTTAACCTGAACCCAAATAGGATAAGCCCCATGGTCAGCATCACCTCTGTTTCGATCAACCAAACCCTCTCGACGCCGACGAGCCAAACCTCGATCAACGGCAGCACTGACGACAGTACGTCAGCAACCTCCACCACCTCCAGCACCACAACTTCCAGCGATAGCACCAAGGCTTCTGCTGGCGGCGCCGCGCCGGCTGGCGACAGTAGCAGTTCGAGCAGCAGCACCGATTCCGATGCCGTAAAAGAGCTGCGCAAGCAGATCGCCGAACTGCAAAAGCAATTGCAGGAACAACAGCAGCAACTGCAAGCGGCTCAGGCCAAGCAAGAAAGCCCCGATGCCAAAGCCGCCGCTGTTGCCGCCGCGCAGTCGCAGCTCTCTGCCACCTCGGGCTCTTTGGAAACCGCCACCTCGGCGTTGGTGCAGGCGTTACAAGACGAAGGCAGCAGCACTTCTGGGTCGATGGTCAGTACTACGGCTTAATCCACTGTCGGCAGGCTGAAGGTAAACAACGTGCCGTTCTGCGCCGCGAACGGATTCTAGTGACCCCTGGCGCACGCAGGCACAAAAAAACGCACGACCCGAAGATCGTGCGTTATCAAAAAACGTGTACGAGCCAAGCTTGCTCGCGAAAGCGGTGTGTCTGTCACATCAATGTTGAATGTGCTGCCGTCTTCGCGAGCAAGCTTCGCTCCTACAGGGATTGCGGTGATTACTTGTCCTGTTTGTTGCTCAGCACCTGGCCGGTCTTGGCGTCCAGGTCCACGTCCCACTTCACGCCTTTAGCATCGCGGATTTCTACCTGATAGACGTAAGCGTTAGCCTTCTGCTCAAGCTCGGTGTCGGTGATGTTCGCCGCCGTAGTGCCTGGGTGCTGGGCGAGGGCGGCCTGGTTGAGTTTTTCCAGGTCCATGATAGTGCCGGCCTTGAGCAGCCCCGGAATCAAGTCCGGGCGAACGTCAGCCTGGGCCAGCCCCGCAGTAACGGTCAGGGCAGCGGCGGCGAACAGGGCAGTCAGGGTTTTCATGAGGTTCTTTCCTTGGGTGAGCTGTTTAAGTGGGCTCAGGTTAGCCAGCGCAACTTAATTCACCCTTAATTACCCCTCGGCTGCTGAAAAGCATTCGCGAGCAAGCCCGCTCCCACATTGGATCGCCTGCATACACAGAGTCTGTGAACGACTGCGATCCAGTGTGGGAGCGGGCTTGCTCGCGAAGAAGTTGACGCGGTGTCGCGTCAGGTGCCGATCAGTAGCCGTTGTTCTGCAGCAATTGCGCCACGGTGCCAGCGGCTGGCCGTTTGTAGAACTTCAGCAGTTCGCTGGCGCGGTTGGTGAAGATGCCGTCGACGCCGGCGTCCATCACCTTCTGGTAATCCACGGCATCGTCGACCGTGTAGACGTGCACCAGCATGCCCTGATCGTGGGTGTACTGGTTCATCCAGGGTTGCACCAGATCCGAATAGCTCTGATCGCCGCCCTTGGTCAGCGCCGCCGAAGGGCCGGTGCCGATTGCGCCCTGGGCCTTGGCGTACTCGATCCATTGCTGGAATTCGGCTTTGCTTTTCGGCTCTTGCTTGGCGTAGTAAGTGGCTTTGTCCTTGTCGCCGGACTCCACGAAGGTCACTTTGGATTTCGGCTCGATACTGCCTTCACCGACCCACAGCAACAGGACCTTCGGCACGTTCGGCATTTCTTTTTGCAGCAATTCGAGGCTGCTCTTCTCGAAGGTTTGCAGCACGACCTTGCCTTTACCCTGACCGACCGACAGCTCGCTCTTCGCCAGTTTCGAACCCGCCGGGCTCAGCCAGCCGCGATCCTGGAGTTTCTCCTTGATGTCATGCTCGATGCCGGGGAATTGCTTTGGTTCTTTGGTTTCGATGTACAGGCCGGGCTTGTGCAGCGGATTGCCCTGGGCGATGTCGATGATTTCATCGAGGGTCAAAATCTTCAGGCCGACGTAGGCCGGACGCGCACGATCCGGGTAAGCGGCGTTGAACCAGCTACCGGCGTCGAGGGTTTTCAGTTCGGCGAGGGTGAACTGGTTGGCCGGCGCATCCTTGCGCTCAGGGAATTTGCTGGCAACGTCAGTGGTGCGTTGCAGGTTGTTGTCGTGCAGAGCGAACAGCACGCCGTCCTTGCTGCGTTGCAGGTCCATTTCCAGGTAGTCGGCGCCCAAATCGCGGGCTAGTTTGTAGGAGGCGGCGGTGGATTCCGGGGCATCGAAGGACGCGCCACGGTGGGCAATCACGGCCGGATGCGGGATGCCTAAAGTGGTCGCCAGCGCGGAGGGGCTGGGCTGGCTGGCAGCCTGTGCCTGGCCGAGGCCGAGCAGCAGGCCCAGCACCAAGGCGCTTTTGGTGAAGGTAACAGGCATGGTCGAGATCCTTTCGCAGAGGTTTTCAAAGACGTCCCTTTTAACAACTGAGCGCCGCGAGCGCTATCGCAAGACCGACATAAACCGGTTTAAAACAGTTTTTTTCTGCGCTTTTGTGCGGTTCTTTGCAGTACTCTTGGCCGCGGTAGTTTCCCCAGCAGAGGGAAACCCGTTCGCCAGCCCTGCGTGTAAACCATCGATCACCGGTCCCTTTGCGACCTTTTGTGAGGTTTATCATGCGCATCACTTCCCAGCTCATCTGCCAGGCCGCCGACCAGCTCAAAGGCTTCGTTGGCCTCAATCGCAAAACCGGTCAATACATCGTGCGTTTCAGCGAAGACTCCTTCGGCATGGACGTGGCGGACGACGGCATCATTCCCACCAGCGAGTTCGTCTGGGCGCCCGGCCCGGAGCAGGCCATGACCCTCAAGCGTGAGTTGATTCAGTTGTTGCTGGATCAGAATATTGATGAGCGGATCAACGTTAGCGAACCGTTGCGGGTTTATATGAATCGGCGGGAAGTGCCGGAGATTTCGGCGGTGCGGAGTTTGGTTCAGGGGTGATGTTTTTGTGGTGATCTTGCTCGCGAAGGCGTCCTTCAAAACGCTGCATCAATTAAAGTTTGAACTCATAAGCCCGCTCAACCCGACACACCCGCGTATGACACGCCGCATACCAGGTCGACCGCCCACGCTCACGAATCGCACTGTGCTCCGGGTGATGCTTCCAAGCCAGAATCGCCGCCTCACTGGCCCAGTACGACACGGTAATTCCCAGCCCGTCCTCGCCCCGGGCTGACTCAACACCGAGGAAGCCCTGTTGCTCGCGAGCCAGTTCGACCATGCGTTCGGCCGCCTCGGCGTAACCCTGATCACCGTCGGTGCGCAGGGAGGTAAAGATCACGGCGTAGTAGTGAGGTGGCGGGGTATTGGCGATCATGGCTTTTGCCTCGCACAGGCCTCGATCAATGCTCGAACCAGAGGCGGCAAAGTCCCCTTGAGCGCGGCTCGTTCCGGCTGGAACAAGGTGGCGACGAAGAACGGATGACCTTGTAATTCCACCGCCCGTAAATCCCCTATCGAATCATGACCGACGGCTGTCAGTTGATGGTTCAGCAACGCCTGTTCGAACTCCGGATTCACACCGTAGCGGCAGCGATAGCCTTCGTGAATCTCGGACTTTTCATACGCCTTGGCGATCAACGAGCCTTCAACCAGACGGATGCTGTCGACCGCTTCTACCAGCGAACACGTCAGCGGCGTGAGCAATGCCCGTGCGGCGTCGGGGGAGGTCTCACCGTGCTCGGCATCTGCCCAGCCCAGCACATTGCGGGCGTATTCCAGCACCGCATGTTGAAAACCGCCGCAGGTCCCGAGGAATGGTCGCTGTTGTTCGCGGGCAAAACGGATTGCCCGTAGCGCGCCGTTCATATCGCGATAGGGGCTGGCGGGCACACACCAGAAACCGTCGAACGTATCGAGTGGTGTATCGGCGTGAATGTGGTCAGTGGCGAGCCATTGGAATTGCACGTCCAGGCCTGAATGTTCGGCGGCCATGCCGAGGGCGACGGGGATGGCTTGATGGGCGGTGACTTGCGGGTCGTAGTCGCCGATCAGGGCGATGCGAATTTCAGTCGCAGGAGAAACAGCATCCATTTGGTTTTCCTTTTAAACAGCGATTTACGAATGTGTCGAACAATTCCTGTGCCGAACAACCCCTGTGGCGAGGGAGCTTGCTCCCGCTCGGCTGCGAAGCAGTCGTCGCTTTTACGTACCCCAAAACCGAGGCCGCTGCGCAGCCCAGCGGGAGCAAGCTCCCTCGCCACAAGAGCAAGCCACAGGAACAGGGCAAAAGAGCAAGGTTGTTCGTTTCTGGCACCCACTATAGATTGGCGTTCACGCACTCAATATTGGCGTTAACCCAATTGATCAATGCACCGACGCACTATCGGCTCGACTACCCGGACCTGGCGCTGATCCTGGCTTTGGTACGCGGCGGCTCTCTGGCCCGGGCTTCACAGCTATTGAAAGTCGACGTCTCGACGGTGTTCCGCGCCGTGCGCCGACTGGAGGCCGCACTGGGTCAGCAATTATTCGAAAAAAGCCGTGCCGGTTACCTGCCGACCACCTTGGCGCAGACCCTGGCGGAACAGGCTGAACGCGCCGAACAGGCGCTGGACGCGGCACGCATCGGCGTCGAGCAGGGCGGTGAAGTCATCAGTGGCACCGTACGCCTGACCTGCACCGATTCAGTCCTGCAAGGTTTGTTGCTGCCGGCGCTGGCGCAGTTCATGCCGTCCTACCCGGCGCTGACCATCGAACTCAGTACCTCCAACGACTTCGCCAACCTCAGCCGCCGGGATGCCGACATCGCCCTGCGCCTGACCCGCACACCGCCCGAGCATTTGGTCGGTCGGTGCCTGGCGCAAGTGTCGTATCGGCTCTGTGGCAGTGCGGCCTACCTGAAAACCGTTGATCCCACCGATCTGGCTTCACTGACCTGGATCGCCCCGGACGACTTCCTGCCCGATCATCCGACCATTGCCTGGCGTCGTCAGCAATTGCCCGGCGTGGTGCCGGGCTATCGATGCAACAGCATGTTGTCGGTGACGGAGTTGGTGCGAGCGGGGCTCGGCGTCGCGGCGTTGCCGGACTTTCTGATAGGTGACAGCTTGCAGCCGTTGACCGAACCGTTGCCCGGTTGCGACACGGCGCTGTGGTTGCTGACCCGCCCGGACTGCCGCGCGTTGCGCTCGGTAGTGACGTTGTTTGACGAATTGGGGCGGGCGCTGCGACTACCTTGAGTGAGCGTCAGGCCTTCGGATCGCCCTTGTGGACAAAATGCTGATGCATTTCCGAGGTCAGGTTTTCGATGCGCTCGGTCAGGCTCTTGGTCAACTCGGTGAGGCGGGTGTTCTGCTCCAGCAACTCCATCAATTGCGTCGTGTTCTGTGCGGCCTGAGCCTGGCGCTCGCTGTTAGCAACCGCCAGGGCTTCGCGGTGTTGCGCGTCGGCCTCGGACTGGGCTTTATCACGCGCCGCTTGACGGGTCTGGGCCAGCAGAATCAGCGGCGCGGCGTAGGCCGCTTGCAGGCTGAACGCCAGGTTGAGCAGGATAAACGGGTAGACGTCAAAGTGAGTCACGCCCGCCAGGTTGACGCCGATCCAGATGGCCACGATCAGGGTTTGTGCACCGAGAAACGTCGGCGTGCCGAAGAACCGCGCAAACGCCTCGGCGCGCAGGGCGAATGTGTCAGTGCCAAAGGTCGGGGCGAGGTGAGCGTGAGGGCGGTGGAAGCGTAGGTGGTCGACAGGGGCGGCGGTGGGTTTGGTGTCGGACTTGGTTGAATTCATAGTTCGCTCGGCAAGGATTCGGGACTTGGGTTCACTATAGTCCTGCGCAGGCGTTGATTAGCTGAATCAATGTTGAACGACAGTCCGTCTTCGCGAGCAAGCTCTGTTCCTACATTTGATCGATGGACGACACAAATCCCCAGTAGGAGCAAAGCTTGCTCGCGAAGGCGGCGACAAGGTCTCTGACCAAGCAACTAAAAACGGCCCCGCTTGTTGACATGTTGCACAAGTTTTTAGGCTGAGAGGCGTGTTGTTGAGCCGCCGCTTGGAGGGGGCGAGGTGACACTGATCTTGTTGCGCCCGGTATTTTTCGCGATGTAGAGGGCTTTGTCTGCGTCGTTGAGCCACGCAATCGCGTCGGTGAACGCCGTTTGATAGGTGGCCAGGCCAATGCTCAGCTGGATTCGTAGCTCGGGGACTTGCGGGTGGCGATAGTCATTGAGCAACTTGCGCAAGCGCTCCATGACTTCCCAGGCTTGCTGCAACGACATGGCGGGCAGGATCACGCAAAACTCGTCGCCACCATAACGTCCCGCCAGATCCCCTTCACGCAGGTTACGCCTGAGCTCAATACTCAATTGACGCAGCACCGAATCACCGATGATGTGCCCGTAGGTGTCGTTGATCGCTTTGAAGTGGTCGATGTCGATCAGGGCCATCACCGACGCCACCTGGTTCTGGCGACATTGCTGGAACTTGATGTGCAGCAGGTCCTTCCAGGCGCCATGGTTGAGCAGGCCGGTCAAACTGTCGGTGCGGCTCAGGGCGCTCAGGGCGCGTTTGTGTTCGGAGAGTTTGATCGCCAGTCGATAGCAGACCATGCCCACTACCAGCGGATAGAGGGTGAGCATCGGCAAGCAGGCCCACACCTGGAGTTGCGTGGCCGACGGGGTAAACGCCACGCCGAACAACAGCCACGAAATCATCACGCCAGTCACCTGGGCCAGAGCACCGAGCAGAAACAGTTTCAGGCCGCCCGCCGCGACGTTGTTCATCGTCATCATCGAAAGGATGGTGACAGCGATGAGCGGATTGAATTGGAACGTGGCTGTCCAGAACCCGCCGAACAGCGAGTCGTACAGCAGGTTGCGGCGCTCGGCCCGATAGGGAAAAGCCGCGCGGGTCGACAGTTGATAGGCGAGGTGGGGCCAGAGTGTCCCGTTGAACAACAAAAATGCCCAGACCCAACCTGGCAGGTTCAACGGATAAAGCGCTGCACCCACACTGATACTGCCGATGCCCAGGCCGATGATCCGCGGCATGTAAATACGTCTGGCAAATGACAAGCCCTTGCCGCGATGGTTTTCCATAATTCTCTGCGCCAGATTCATTCTGTAACACATTGTCTGGTGTTATTCAGAGCTACCGTTCATCGGTAAAGCGGCGGACATTGTCATTTATTCCAACAGGAATAATCAGTGTCCCTGGAAGCCATTTAACCAGGGCGCAGGCGTGGCACAGGCGTGATCTAGAGCTGATAGCAGGCCAGGAACATGTCCATGGCCGACTCGACCACTGTGGTTTGTACATCGGGCGAAAGGCCTGTCTGGCCCATGGAAATCTGCGGCCAGAATGCAAAGGACTTGAGCAGCCCCTGGACCTGTTGCGCGGCAAACTCCGGTGCGACCGGCTTCAGTCGGCCATCGGCCTGGGCAGCGCGAATCCACAGGGTCAGGCCTTCTTCGCGTTCACCCATGCGAGTGATCATGTTCTGGGCGCGCTCGGGGGAGTGGATGGTGGCCGCGATGGCGACTCGTGCCAGGTCGAGAAAGTTGTTGTCGCCCATCATCTGCACTTTCGCCAACAAGATCTGCCGAAGTTGGTCGCGCAGCGGCAGATCAGGGTGGTAGGACGCTTCCTGTTCGGCCGTCACCCGCGCCCATAATTGACTAAGGATTTCGGCGAACAACTCTTCCTTGCTCGGGAAGTGGTTGTACACCGTGCGCTTCGACACGCCGGCGGTGGCAGCAATCTTGTCCATGCTGGTGATTTCAAAACCGTTGGCACGGAATTCGGTAATCGCCGCCAGGATGATGGCTTCGCGTTTTCGGTCGGTCAGGCGCTGTGGAGCTGTCATAAATACGCTTCGGCAGGAAGAAGTGGGGAATTACACTCGGCAGTTTACTTGTGATCCACTTTCATGCAACCTAGAAACTACACTGTGCAGTGTAATGTTTTGTTAATCCTGCACAGTGAAAAATAGAATCTTCGGCTGATGCGTGCGTGCCTTGGCCATTTATCGTCCCAAAGCGGAAAACTGTGAATTGCGCGGTTTTTCTGGAGTCATTCAGTCATGGCCATTTCAATTTCCCCTGAGGATAACGCCTCTACGCCTGAAGCATCCCATCAGGTAGAAGGGCACTTCCGAAACCACGTCCCTGTAGAGCGCGAAGGCTTTCGCAAAACCCTGCGCATCATATGGAACATGATCTTCCACAAACCACGCAACACCCGCCCGAGCGCTGCCGTCCCGGTGCAAGCGCTGACTCGGGCGGCACTGATTGCCGCACCCAATCACAGTGTTTATCGCCTCGGCCACTCCACCGTACTGCTCAAACTGCGGGACAAATTCTGGATCACTGACCCGGTCTTCGCCGAGCGTGCGTCACCGGTGCAATGGGCCGGCCCCAAGCGTTTCCACCAACCGCCCATCAGCCTGGAAGAATTGCCACCGATTGAAGCGGTGATCCTGTCCCACGATCACTACGACCACCTCGACTACCAGGCCGTGCTCAAACTGGCGGACAAGACCAAGTACTTCCTGACCCCGCTGGGCGTCGGCGACACCCTGATCAAGTGGGGCATCGACGCCAGCAAAATCCGTCAACTGGACTGGTGGCAGGGTACTGAAGTCGACGGCATTCAATTTATCGCCACACCGTCGCAGCACTTTTCCGGTCGCGGCCTGTTCGACGGCAACAGCACACTGTGGGCCTCGTGGGTGATGATCGAAGGCCACACACGAATCTTCTTTAGCGGTGACACTGGTTACTTCGACGGCTTTAAACACATCGGCGAACAGTACGGCCCGTTCGACCTGACCCTGATGGAAACCGGCGCCTACAACGTTGAATGGCCGCACGTTCACATGCAGCCCGAGCAAACCCTGCAAGCCCACATTGACCTCAAAGGACGCTGGCTGCTGCCGATTCACAACGGCACCTTCGACCTCTCGATGCACGCCTGGTACGAACCCTTTGATCGCATCCTGGCATTGGCCTGGGAGCGGAATGTGTCGATCAGTACGCCGCAGATGGGCGAGGCGTTCAACGTGATGTATCCGCAGCGTGGCAACCCCTGGTGGCTGGGGTTGGAAAACGTGGGGGATCAGGTGAAGGTGCAAAACGCTTGATGGTGTGGCGCCGGGCCGCTTGCCATGAAAGCGGCCCTGGCCTCACCACTAAACTACCTGCTGTCATCGTTTAGTCGGTTCAGGTATTCCGAGATCTTTGCGACGGTCAAATCGCGAAATTGTCCGCGGAGCATTTCACTCAGTTCCTCCTGAGACAGCCTGAGCTTTTGCGCAACCTCGGCCTGACTCAGATGCCCGGTTTCGAGAAGCATGCCTATCTTCATGACGTATTCAGCCTTGGCACGCATCTCGTCAGCATCGGGATAACCGAGCGCTTCATAAACGCTGCTGTTGCTTCCATCGATTTCATTCATTCGCAGGCTCCTTACTCAACCATCGCATAATCCGCCCGCGCCACCGGGTTCGGCGTAGAGCCTTTCACATTCATCCCTCTGCCCGGCGCAAATCCCGGGAAGAACACCAACCCTTCCGATTCAAACCGATAAGCCAGCGCCAACCGAGTGACATCCAGCACATCGTGCTCGGCCTCGAAACGCTCAATGGCCTCCACGGAAACCCCGGATTCGCGGGACAGTTCTTCCACACTCCAACCCAGCATCGCTCGGGCCTGGGCGCTGTGGGCCGGGGTGAATTGGAAGAGGGCGATACGTTCCAGGGTGATTTTCATCGCAAGAGAGGCCATGGTGTTCTCCGGGCTCGAGAGTGCTGATTCAAAATATACTGTGTTTTTGTACAGTTGTTTTGATCCCGGATCAAACGCTTTTTTGATTTTTGCTATTTCGCCGTCTCCATCCAGACGGACGGTGCCTGCCCCAGCACCCGACGAAACATCGTCGAGAACGCCGCCGGGCTGTCATAGCCGAAATCCACGGCAATCCGCGTCACCGGCGTCCCCACCGCCAGCCGCGCCAGGGCCAGCACCACGCAGGCTTGTTGCCGCCATTGGCTGAAGCTCAGGCCGGTCTGTTGGCGGAACAATCGATTGAAGGTGCGCAGGCTGATGTGCAACTGATCGGCCCATTGCTGCGGCGATTGATGGATGTTCGGCTGCTGGAGAAACGTCTGACACAACCCGAGCAATCGTCTTTCGACGGGCAGCGGAATGTGCAACGGCAGATGAGCGCTGCGGGCCAGTTCATGCAGCAATAAGTCGATCAGCACACCATCGCGCCCGGCCTCGTCATACGCCAGCGGAACCTCCACCGCCTCCATCAACAAGTGCCGCATCAACGGCGAGACGCTGATCACCTGGCACCGACTCCCCAGATCGACCGCCCTCGGTTCGATATACACACTCCGCGTACTCACCCCCAGCATCAACACTTCATGGGCCACCCCGGCCGGAATCCACACCGCCCGCTGCGGCGGCACCACCCAATTGCCGTCGTGGGTGCTGACCTGCATCACCCCGGTGGCGCCGTATAGGAGTTGTGCTCGGCGGTGTGTATGACGGGGCAACACATGACCGTGGGAATAATCCGTCCCGATCGCCACCACCGGCCGTGGCGTGTCATCCAGCAGATTGATCGAAACATTGCGCATCGGAGCAGCACTCAGTGGTTGGCGTAAACACGAACATTATTGGCTGACTTGCTGAAGCAGGCCAAGCCGCATCGCCCTATCGTTGACAACTCTCTGCTAACGGACGACGCGTGATGTTCTATCTCTTACTGACACTCTTCGGCTGCATGACCGGCGTCACCGCTGTGCTGTTCGGCTTCGGCGGCGGCTTCGTCGTGGTGCCGTTGTTGTATCGCATGCTCATGGCCAGCCACGGCGCCGACGACCCCATCGGCCAATCGGCGATGCACATCGCCGTTGCCACTTCGACCTGCGTGATGATCGTTAATGCCCTGATCGCCACGGCCAAACATCACCGAGCCGGTAACCTCATTCGCCATTATCTGTGGCCGTTGGGCGGGTACATCGGGCTGGGTGCAATCATCGGTGCTGTTGCCGCCATGTGGGCTGATGGCGAGGTGATTCGGTATGCGTTCATCGTCTATCTCGGCATCACGATTCTGGACTGCTTGTTCAGGCGTGGTTTTCTCACGCAGGCCGATAGCGCCATCCCACGGCGATTGGGGAAAGCGCGGGTGTCTGGTGTAGGAATCGGCGCAGTCGCAACCTTTCTCGGAGTTGGTGGAAGTGTCATGACGGTGCCGTTACTGAGGCGCTGTGGGCTGAGCATGTCGCAAGCTACGTCCATGGCCAATCCGTTGAGTTTGCCGGTGGCGCTGGCTGGAACGCTGACCTACATGGCGATGGCGCACTTCACCGAGTTTGATCTGGGGCCGTGGTTTATTGGGTATGTGGATGTGCTGGCGTTTGTGATATTGGCGATTGGATCGATCGTTGGTATTCGCCTGGCAACGCCCTGGATTGGGCGGATACCGGATCGCGTTCATGCGTGGGTTTATGTCGGTTTGCTGGTATTTGTGATGGTCAGCATGATGCTGAGCTAAAGCATGTAATGAGGCTCGATTCCCCTGCACAACCCCGCCATAATCCGCGTCGCTTTAAGTGCGCCGCGGATGTTCAATGCGGTGCTGCTCCGACTTATTCAGGGATTGATCGATGCTCAAAGGATTGTTACGCCTGGCGCCAATTGCCTCGCTGTTAGTCATGCTGTGTTCCATCGCGCACGCCGAAGATGGGCGACGCCTCTTCACCGGCACGCTGGGCAAGATGCCAATCCTTATGGAATTGGAAACGTCTTCTGCTGAACACATAAGCGGCCGCTACTTCTATCAGAAATACCGCAAAGACTTGGTCCTCAGCGGTATCAAGGATGGAGAGACGCTGGTGCTAGATGAAGGTGAGCTTTACGACGAAACAGCGTCTCGGCCTAAAATTCATCTAAATATCGAGCCCCATCGTTTATTCGGAGATTGGAGCAACGGGCAAGGCAAAACGCTGAAGATAGAACTGGTTGAAGCCAAACCGCCAGCCATCCCGGCCGATACGCTTCCCTACCTCGCCAAGCTCCATGACACTGAGCCCTACGAATATCTGCGACTTCAAGGTCTGAAACTCAAACAAGGCAAGACAGAGACCTTCAATGGTTATTCGTTGCAGTGGTGGAGCGAGCCGCAAACAAAGTTGACGATGTTTGAAGTTATTTCGGGCTACACCCCTGAAGCGCGGGATCGCATTAATCAGCGGTTGATGGAACGTATGTGGCGGGAAGTGGTGGCGTATTACGGATGCCTCGCTGGCGGTAGCGATACCTCCTCTATCCAAACGATCACACCGTTGCTGATTACCCCATCGCTAATCAGCGCGAACGTCGAAACCGAAGCCCGCTGTGGCGGCCCGCACCCGGATTACAGCGAGTCTCCCATCAACCTGGATGCCAAAACCGGTAAGTTCCTGACGTTAGATGACGTCCTCTGGGTCGGGCAGGGCAAACCGCTGCACTACGAAGAGCTGAATGACGAACAGTCCCCGGATGCGCGCGAAGTTTATTCCGAGTACCGCACCAAAGAATTTGCACCTTGGCTAGTTGGACAGTTGCATAAGCTTCATCCCGATCAGATACCTGGCAGTGACGAGAACTGTGCTTACGGCGAAGAAGACCGTTGGCCGTTCCCGACTTGGTATTTCACTGAGAAGGGAATCAAGCTCGGGCCCTACTTCTCTCATGCGGAAGCGCCGTGTGC
>Ga0105857_1000105_pt1 | contig 34534 bp, 36 predicted proteins | sample OrgsoiDNA_201061_FD_89682 | JGI IMG/M metagenome (GOLD analysis project Ga0105857, IMG submission 89682) | Permafrost soil microbial communities from the Arctic, to analyse light accelerated degradation of dissolved organic matter (DOM) -... | ecosystem: Environmental > Terrestrial > Soil >...
TGACCGGCGTCGAGTACTTGAGCCCGGTCTGCATTTGCGCCTGGGAAGCCGGGTTATAGATGTCGATGGTGCTGGTCAGCGTTGGCTGGGTGTAGGTACCGGTGTTGTTGGCACTGGTCACGCCGGTCAACGGCGCGGCGGCGGCGACTTTCTTCGGGTCGGAGAGTACGGTCTGAATGTTCTCTGCCGCGCCACGGGTCGGGGTCACCTTGAAGCTGTCGCCGGCGCTCATCGCGCCGCCGCCATTCAGGGCCATGGTGAAACCGTCGATCACCGGCGGCGGTGTCGTTGTGGTGCTGAACGAGCCCATGTCAGTGCCGTCGGAGCGCTTGACGCTGTAGTCGGTCGCGCTGCTGAACGTCACCTGATAATCGCTGGTGGTTATCTTGCCAGTGTCCTTGATCGTGACGTTCAGGTTGCCGGAACCGGCACTGTTGCCCAGGTTCGCAATGCTGCGCTGACTAATCATTGAAGCACTGTTGATGTTGCTGAAAATCGCCGCGCCGAAATCACCGTTCTTGTCGATGCCCTGGGCCTGCTGGCTGTTGACTTGGTCAGCCATGACCAGCGCTACACGCCCCAGCTCATTGAGCGAAGGGTCAAGCACGTCTTTGCGATAGCTCAGCAGACCACCGATCGAGCCGCCGCTGACCACCGAGGTAATGTCGATGGTGCTGGAGCCACGGTCCAATTGCAGCGCCATGCGCGACGGATCGTCTTTGCTCGGCACAGTGCCCAGGGTGTTGGTGGTGTTGCCGATCACCAACGGCTGGCCGCTGCCGACGTAGATGTCATAGCTGGAGCCGCGCTCGACCACTTGAGCGCCGACCAGTTGGGACAACTGACGCACCGCTTCGTTACGGGAGTCGAGCATGTCGTTTGGTTGGCCACCGCTGGTGGAGACCTCACCAATTTTCTGGTTGAGGTTGGCAATCGTGGTGGCCAGTTTATTCACCTGGGACGCCATGTCGCCAAGGCTGCCGTTGAGCGTGGTGTTCTGATCGTTCAACTGCTGGGCGATGGTGTTGAAGCGGCTGGTCAGCGCCTGGGCACCGGTCAGCACTCCTTGACGCGAAGTGTCGTCAGTTGCCGAGGTCGAAACGCCCTGCATCGAGGTGAAAAATTTCTGCAACACGCCGGTCAAACCGGTGTTGGTGTCGGACAGCGTAGCGTCAAGCGGCGTAGCCTGAGCCAGGTACGACGAAGCTTCACTGTCAAGCGAAGTGGCGGTGCGCAACTGTGCATCGAGGTAGGAGTTGTACACCCGGCGCACATCGGCCAGGGTCGTCCCGGTGCCGATAAACACGTTACCGACCTGCTGTGAGGAGTTGGTGGTCTGCACCGTTTGCTGACGTGAATAACCGGCGGTGTCGACGTTGGCAATGTTGTTGCCCGTCACAGCCAAAGAGGATGAGCTAGCCGCTAGCCCCGACATCCCGATATTGAGCAAACTCATGGTTCAGACCTTATGCCTTGTGCCTATAGAGGCGTGGTGGAAACGCCCGCCGCAGCGTAGTTTTGGTAACTCGTCATCTGCTTGGCTATTTGCGAAATCTTGTTCGCGTAGTTCGGGTCGGTTGCATAACCGGCCTTTTGCAACTCGCGTACAAACTGTTCTGGGTTATCGGCCGACTTCACCACATCTTGATAGCGATTATTGGTTTGCAGCAAAGTTACAAGGTCGTGGAAGCTGTCCTTGTAAGAGGCATAGGAACGGAACTCAGCCGTCTCCTTGACCATTGCGCCATCCTTGAACTCGCTGGTGATTGCCCGCGCCGAATCGCCGGTCCAACTGCTGCCGGTCTTGATGCCAAACAAGTTGTGACTGCTGCTGCCATCCTGGGCGCGCATGACCGATTTGCCCCAACCGGTTTCCAGGGCGGCCTGGGCCACCAGGTAACGCGGATCGACACCGATGCGAGCGGCGGCTTCTTTGGCCATCGGCAGCATGGTGTTGACGAATTCGTCGGCGGAACTGAAAGCTTTCTTCGCCGGCGCCAGAGGAATCTGCGCCATGGCGCGACCGTAAATCTGCATCTGCCCGTTTGACGACGTGTCCGTCTGCGAGGCCAGCCAATCGCCGTTGTACAGCGGGCCAGCACCGGTCTTGCCGTTCTGCGGAACCTGGATTTTGTTCTGCGCGGTCGCGGCAGTGGCTGCGGTATTCGTGACCGACGGCACCAGCCCGGCGAGCAAGCGGTCCGCCAGTTTCGTCGGCAGAGCCAGGCGGCGCTGATTGAGCATTGCCACGTCATTCGTGTGATCGGCGGCGTGCGCCGGCACCCTACCCGAGCGCGACGCCCACAACGGACGCTGGCCATTGAGGCGCGACAACGGACCATTGGTGGCCGTCGTGCCAGCGGCTATCGGGGTTGGCACGGCCGCTTTCGCCGCTTCCTGCTTGGCCGCAGATGCAGCCGCAGCCTCACCCGGTGCCAGCGGTTTGTTCTTCGACATCTGGCGCATCAACACGTCGGCCAGACCGATACCACCGCCCTGGCGAGACATGGAAACGGCCAACTGCTGGTCGTACATTTCCTGGTACTGCTTGGCAGCTGGCGTGTTGAGCGGATTGTCCTTGCCTAGCGTTTCGGTGGCCGAGCGCATGGACTTGAGCATTTCACCGAGGAACAGCGACTCGAACTCCTGCGCCACCTTGCGCATGTTGGCGTCGCTGTTCTTGTCACCGACCTTGAGCTGGTTCAGGCGATTGAGGTCCGAGTAAGAACCCGAATCACTGGTGCCGACGGTATTGCCATTGCGCATATCCACCATGGTCGCCGTCCTCAGATCACGATCAGGTCGGCTTGCAGCGCGCCGGCCTGTTTCAGTGCTTCGAGGATGGCCATCAAGTCTCCCGGCGCCGCGCCGACCTGGTTCACCGCACGCACGATTTCGTCGAGGGTGGTGCCCGGGCCGAATTTAAACATCGGCTTGGCCTCTTGCTGGGCGTTGATCCGCGAGCGCGGCACGACCGCCGTCTGCCCGTTGGACAAAGGGCCGGGCTGGCTGACGATCGGGTCTTCGGTGATGGTCACGGTCAGGCTGCCGTGGGTTACGGCGGCCGGGGAAACCTTGACGTTTTGGCCGATCACGATGGTGCCGGTACGGGAGTTGATGATGACTTTCGCCACCGCTTGACCCGGATCGACTTCAAGGTTTTCAAGGATCGACAAGTAGTCGACACGCTGGCTCGGGTCCAAAGGTGCCGAGACGCGAATCGAACCGCCGTCGATAGCCTGGGCAACGCCAGGGCCGAGCATGTCGTTGATCTTGTCGACCACGCGCTTGGCGGTGGTGAAGTCCGAACGGTTGAGGTTCAGGGTCAGGCTGTTGCCCTGGTTGAAGCCGCTCGGCACCGAACGTTCAACCGACGCACCACCCGGGATACGACCGGCCGACGGAACGTTAACGGTGATCTTGGAACCGTCACGACCTTCAGCATCGAAACCACCGACCACCAGGTTGCCCTGGGCGATGGCGTAGACGTTGCCGTCGATACCTTTGAGTGGCGTCAGCAGCAAGGTGCCGCCGCGCAGGCTCTTGGAGTTACCGATGGACGAAACCGTGATATCCACCAACTGACCCGGCTTGGCGAACGCCGGCAAATCGGCACTGATCGACACCGCCGCGACGTTCTTCAACTGCACGTTGCCCGAACCCGCCGGCACCTTGATGCCGAACTGCGAGAGCATGTTGTTGAAGGTCTGCAGGGTGAACGGGGTCTGCGTCGTCTGGTCACCGGTGCCGTTAAGCCCGACCACCAGGCCGTAACCGATCAATTGGTTGGTCCGCACGCCGGAAATGCTGGCGATGTCTTTCAGCCGCTCGGCTTGAGCGTTGAAGGCTGCGGACAGCAACAGGGCGGCCACCATCAGGTGTTTAAGATTCAACGTAGCCACCTAGAAAGGGAACAGCGGGCTGAGGAAGAAACGGTCGAACCAGCCAGGCTGACTCGCATCGGCAAACGCACCGGTGCCCGAATAGGTGATACGTGCATCGGCGACGCGGGTCGACGACACGGTATTGTCAGTGGCTATGTCATCGGCGCGAACCAGGCCGGCAATCCGCACCAGCTCATCACCCGAGTTGAGGGTCATCCACTTCTCGCCACGCACGGCAATGATGCCGTTGGGCAATACATCGGCGACGGTCACGGTGATCGAACCGGTCAGGCTGTTGCTCTGCCCGGACTTGCTGGCCCCGTTGGTGGCACGGTCGCCGCTGTAACCGGCGTTGAGGCTCAGGTCACCACTGCCCACCGGGTTATTGGTGGTCAGGCCGCCACCGAACAGCGACGTCAGACCGATGCTGGTCTTGCTGGTCTTGTCGATCTGCGAGTTGGCACCCTTGCTGGCCTGAGTCTTCTCGTTCAGGGTGATGGTAATGATGTCACCGACCCGGAACGCCTTGCGGTCGCCGTACAGGTTTTGTTCGAAACCGGCCTGGTAGATCGAGCCATTGTTGGCGGCAGCCGGCAGCGGCGTTCGCGGCAACACCGGGGCGTAATAAGGGTCATTGGGCTTGGGCGTCGGTGCGACGCAGCCCGCGAGCGAGACCACCCCACTCAGTGCCAGAACAGATACAAAGCGATTCATGACCCTACCTCACGGTGTTGCAGGCGGCTTCATGCCGCCTCATAGACTTGATTACAGATTCTGCGTTACGAACGAGAGCATCTGGTCGGCGGTGGAGATCACCTTGGAGTTCATCTCGTAAGCGCGCTGAGTGGTGATCATGTTGACCATCTCTTCAACGGTGCTGACGTTGGACCCTTCCAGGGTGTTCTGCAGCGTGGTGCCAAAACCGTTCAGGCCCGGGGTGCCGACTTGCGGCGCGCCGCTGGCGGCGGTTTCCAGGAACAGGTTGTTACCGACTGCTTGCAGACCGGCCGGGTTGATGAAGTCGGCGGTTTGCAGGTTGCCGATCACTTGAGAGGCAGCGTTGCCGGGAACGGTGATGGACACCGTGCCGTCCGTACCGACCGTGAAGCTCTGGGCGTTGTTCGGGATGACGATCGCAGGTTCCAGAGCGAAACCGCTGGCGTTCACGATCTGGCCGTTGGAGTCGAGGTGGAAGGTGCCGTCACGGGTGTAAGACGTGGTGCCGTCCGGCTGCAGAATCTGGAAGAAACCGCGGCCGTCGACGGCCAGGTCCAACGGCTGCTCGGTGGTTTGCAGGCTGCCGGCGGTGAAGTTTTTCTGGGTGCCGACGATGCGCACACCCGTACCCAATTGCAGACCGGACGGCAGCGCGCTGTCCTGGGTCGACTGGGCGCCAGGCTGGCGTTTGATCTGGTACAGCAAGTCCTGGAACTCGGCGCGGTCACGTTTGAAGCCCGTGGTCGATACGTTCGCCAGGTTGTTGGAGATGGTGGTCAGGTTGGTGTCCTGAGCGGACAGACCTGTTTTGGCAACCCATAGAGCCGGAAGCATTTCGATTCTCCTCGTGCGCCTGTTTTACGGCGCGACGTTCTGATAATTAGCTGATCTGCAAGACCTGAGCCATGGCCTGGTCATCGTCTTTGGCGGTGTTCATCATCTTGATGTGCAGCTCGAATTGCTTCGACAACGCCAGCACCGAGGTCATTTCTTCCACGGCATTGACGTTGCTCGACTGAAGGAACCCAGACACCAGTTTGACGCCCGCATCGGCTTGCGCCGGCTTGCCGTCCATGGTGTGGATCGAACCATCCAGGCCTTTGGTCATGTTCTTCAGGTCAGGGTTGACCAGTTTGATACGGTCGATTTGAGCAATCACCCGCGGGCCTTCACCCATCGAACGAATGCTGATGGTGCCGTCCTCACCTACTTCGATTTTCTGCTCGGGCGGCACGGCAATCGGCCCGCCATTGCCCATCACCGGCATACCATTGCCGGCGCGCAACACGCCCAAGGCGTCAACGTTCAGGCTGCCGGTGCGCACGTAACTTTCGCTGCCGTCGGGGCTTTGCACGGCAATCCAGCCGTCGCCGGTCACCGCCACATCGAGATCACGGCCGGTTTCCACCATCGATCCTGGCGAGAAGTCGGTGGCCGGACGCTCGGTCATGGCATAGGCACGCGCCGGAAAGCTGTCACCAAACACCGGCATCGAACGGGCCTGCTCCAGGTCCTTCTGAAAACCGTTGGTGGAGATGTTCGCCAGGTTGTTCGCATGAGCCTTCTGCGCCAGTGCATTCTGGCTGGCGCCGGTCATTGCCACATAAAGGTACTTGTCCACACTCTTTCCTCTGCATGCCGGACGTTTGCCGCCCACCGCTGTACTGCTGAGCCTCAAGCAATTTGCAGACCAACTTTTTTCTGGCGGCCCGAGGCCCGGCAAACAAAGGACTTGAAGGATTTAGAGGGGATGAGGGAATTGTGTCGAAGTCGAAAAACCGGCGGTGTTATGCCGGTAAGTGGCAAGTGTCAGCCTTCATGGTCGACGCTGTACCCTGTGGCGAGGGAGCTTGCTCCCGCTGGACAGCGAAGCAGCCCCAAAAAGGACTGCCGATATCTGACAGACAGATCGCGCAGGATGGTTTTGCGGCCGCTTCGCGCCCGAGCGGGAGCAAGCTCCCTCGCCACAACACCCGTGCTGTGACTCAGGAACCAGGCTCTTTGCCGACATCGTATTCGCGCAGTTTGTTGGCAATGGTGGTATGCGAAACCCCCAACCGCTTACCCAACTGCCGACTGCTCGGGTGCTCGGAATACAAGCGCTCCAGCACCGCTTTCTCGAAGCGCCCGACAATCGCATCCAGCCCGCCCTCCAGCGAGAAATCGCCAAGGGGCTGACGCACGCCGTAATCCGGCAGGCGAATGTGTTCAGCCTTGACTGTCCCGCCCTCGCACAGGGAAACCGCCTGGAACAACACGTTTTCCAACTGCCGGACATTGCCCGGCCAATGGTAATGACTGAGCCGCTCCATCGCTGCTGGCGCCAGTTTCGGCAGCGGGCAACCGATCTGCCGACTGGCCTGATCGAGGAAATGCTCCACCAGCGGCGTCAGCCCGTCGAGGCATTCGCGCAGCGGCGGGATGTGCAATGACAACACATTCAAGCGGTGATACAGATCCTGGCGAAACTCGCCTCGGGCACATAACTCGGACAGGTCCACCTGCGTCGCGCAGATCACCCGCACATCCAGATAGACCTCTTCATCACTGCCTACACGCCGGAAGCAGCCGTCCTGCAGAAAGCGCAGCAGCTTCACCTGCAAGCGCGGGCTCATTTCGCCGACACCATCGAGAAACAGCGTACCGCCGGCCGTCAACTCCAGCAGCCCGAGCTTGCCTTCGGCCCGCGCGCCTGCGAACGCGCCAGGGCCGTAGCCAAACAACTCGGTCTCAGCCATGGATTCCGGCAGCCCGGCGCAGTTGAGGGCCATCAGTGGCGACTGCCCTCGCGGACTGGCCAAGTGACAAGCCCGCGCCAGCAGCTCTTTGCCAGTGCCGGTTTCACCCTCTATCAATAGCGGGGCATCCAGCGGCGCCATGCGTCGAGCCTCACGCACCACCGCTGCCATGACTTTCGAGCTCTGGAAGATACTGTCGAAGCCGCGCAATTCCTGTTTGCGCACGTTATAGATCCGCTCACCGACCCGGTCCGCACGGTGCAACGTCAACACGGCACCGGCCATGGCCTCGCTATCGTCATGCTCCGATTGCAGCGGCGCGATATCGGCAAGAAACACGTCACCCTTCACCTTCACCCGCAAGCCGTTGATCCGCGACTTATTGGCGCGCACCAACTCCGGCAAATCGAAATCCTCGGCATACCGCGACAACGGAATCCCCGGCACCTCGTCCACCCGCACCCCGAGCAACTGCGCCGCCGCACGGTTGGCCGCGACGATGGAGCCACCCATGTCGATCGACAGCACCGGAAACTCCAGGGCGCCGAGCAAGGCATTGAGCTCCATGTGCCGACGCTCGCTGGGCATCAGCCCTACACGCTTGACGCCAAATACCCCACCAATCGCCTCGAATTTCGGACGCAGCGCCTGGAACTGAATGTTGATCAGGTTCGGGCAGTGCAGGTAAATCGCGTTGCCATGCTCACCGCCTACCTCGCCGCGAGCGACGTTGATCCCGTATTCCACCAGCAGGTTGAGAATGTCGCGCAGGATGCCGATGCGGTTTTGGCAGTGGACTTTGATACGCATATAAAAGGCCCAAAAAGCGGTGAATGGGATAGATGCCTGGCGCGCAACCTGTGGGAGCGGGCTTGCTCGCGAAAGCGTCGGTTCATCCAACATCAATGTGTCAGACAGACCGCCTTCGCGAGCAAGCCCGCTCCCACATGGGTATTGCAGTGCCTTCGGACGGATTTTTCTGCGGAGGCGCAAAGTTAGTCGTCAAGATTATGTGACAGCTGGAAGGCTTTTCAAACCGGGAAATCTCAATACCTGCGCCATATCGCCGATTCCGTAACGAAAACTTTACGAAAACCGCAGATTTTTCCTACGCACGACCCGAACCACCTGCTGCATCAACCCACACCTTGGGGTATTTCTAGGTCCATAGCTGGACATAACAAGAACGAATTCCCCTAGCAGGAGAGCAGCATGAAGCAGACGCAATACGTGGCTCGCGAGCCCGATGCGCAAGGTTTTATCGACTACCCCGCCGAAGAACACGCGGTGTGGAACACGCTGATCACTCGCCAACTGAAAGTGATCGAAGGTCGTGCGTGCCAGGAATACCTGGACGGTATCGAAAAACTCGGTCTGCCCCACGACCGCATTCCGCAACTCGGCGAGATCAACAAGGTCCTCGGTGAAACCACTGGTTGGCAAGTGGCCCGTGTCCCGGCACTGATCCCCTTCCAGACCTTTTTTGAATTGCTCGCCAACAAGCAGTTTCCAGTGGCAACGTTTATTCGTACCCGCGAAGAACTGGATTACCTGCAAGAGCCGGACATTTTCCACGAGATCTTTGGCCACTGTCCGCTGCTGACCAACCCCTGGTTTGCCGAATTTACCCACACCTACGGCAAACTTGGGCTACAGGCCACCAAGGAAGAACGCGTCTACCTCGCACGCCTGTACTGGATGACCATCGAGTTCGGCATGGTCGACACCCCGCAGGGCCGGCGCATCTACGGCGGCGGCATTCTGTCCTCGCCTAAAGAAACCGTTTATTGCATGTCGGACGAGCCGGAACACCAGGCCTTCGATCCGCTGGAATGCATGCGCACGCCGTATCGCATCGACATCCTGCAACCGCTGTACTTTGTGCTGCCCAACCTCAAGCGCCTGTTCGACGTCGCTCATGAAGACATCATGGGCATGGTCAAGCAAGGCATGCAGCTGGGCTTGCACGCACCTAAATTTGCGCCAAAGCCAAAAGCGGCCTGAGTGCACCGGCAGTCGCGGTACGCGCTGAAAAATAGTAACGTCTAACAAGAATCGAATCGGGAAACAGACCATGTCCACATTGAACCAAGCCCACTGCGAAGCCTGCCAAGCCGGCGCCCCTCAGGTCAGCGACGAAGAACTGCCGGTACTGATCAAGCAGATTCCTGACTGGAACATCGAAGTGCGCGACAGCGTGATGCAGCTGGAAAAGGTTTTCCTGTTCAAGAATTTCAAGCACGCCCTGGCGTTCACCAACGCTGTCGGTGAAATCTCCGAGGCCGAAGGTCACCACCCGGGCCTGCTGACCGAGTGGGGCAAAGTCACCGTGACCTGGTGGAGCCACTCCATCAAAGGCCTGCACCGCAACGATTTCATCATGGCCGCGCGCACTGACGACGTAGCCAAAGACGCCGAGGGCCGCAAATAATGCATTTCGACGCCATCGGCCGAGTCCCCGGCGATCCGATTCTCGGCCTGATGGAGGCCTATGCGCAGGACCCTAACCCGCGCAAGTTCGATCTGGGCGTGGGTGTCTACAAAGACGCCCAGGGCCTGACGCCGATTCCTCAGTCGGTGAAACTCGCCGAGGCGCGCCTGGTAGATCGCCAGACCACCAAGACCTACATCGGTGGTCACGGCGAACCGGCGTTCGGCAAGGTCATGAACGAATTGGTGCTCGGCGCCGATTCCGTGCTGATCAGCGAGCAACGGGCCGGCGTCACCCAAACTCCGGGCGGCACTGGCGCACTGCGTTTGAGCGCCGATTTTATTGCCCAAATGTTGCCGGGTCGCGGCGTCTGGCTGAGCAACCCGACCTGGCCGATTCACGAAACGATTTTCGCCGCGGCCGGGGTCAAGGTCAGTCACTACCCGTACGTGGGCAGCGACAACCGTCTCGATGTCGAAGCGATGCTGGCGGTGCTGAATGAAGCCCCCAAGGGCGACGTCGTATTGCTGCACGCCTGCTGCCACAACCCGACCGGTTTCGATTTGTCCCATGACGATTGGCGCCGGGTGCTGGATGTGGTTCGCCGCCGTGAGCTGTTGCCGCTGATCGACTTCGCCTATCAAGGTTTTGGCGATGGCCTGGAACAGGACGCCTGGTCGACCCGGTTGTTCGCCGATGCGCTGCCGGAAGTGTTGATCACCAGCTCCTGCTCGAAGAACTTCGGCCTGTACCGCGACCGCACTGGCGCGCTGATTGTCTGCGCGAAAACTGCCGAGAAGCTGGTGGATATCCGCAGTCAACTGGCGAACATCGCCCGCAACCTGTGGTCGACGCCGCCAGATCACGGCGCCGCCGTGGTCGCGACCATCCTTGGCGACCCGGAGCTGAAAAGCCTTTGGGCCGACGAAGTAGAAGCCATGCGCTTGCGCATCGCCCAGCTGCGCAGCGGTCTGGTGGAAGCCCTTGAGCCGCACGGCTTGCGCGAGCGATTTGCGCACGTTGGCGTGCAACGCGGGATGTTCTCCTACACCGGTTTGACGCCGGAACAGGTTAAACAGCTGCGTGATCACCACAGCGTGTACATGGTCAGCTCGGGCCGGGCGAACGTGGCGGGGATTGATGCGACGCGTCTGGACCTGTTGGCCGAGGCCATCGCAGAAGTCTGCAAATAACCTCAAGCACCTGCACATCCCCCCTGTGGGAGCGGGCTTGCTCGCGAAAGCGGAGTATCAGTCGACATCAATATTGACTGACACTCCGCTTTCGCGAGCAAGCCCGCTCCCACATTTGTTTTATGTCCGTCTTTAAGCTCCCTGCGGCCATTGGTCGCAGAAATCCCAGATAAAAGTCTTTTTGTCATTTCTCCTGCTGTATCCTGCCCAAGCTTTGAAAAAGCGCGGATCTACCAGATCTATCACCAGACTTTGCGAGGAGCGCGAAACATGCACGAGATTCCTAATCTCCCCTTCCCAAGCCTGCACGAAACTGAGCAGACAACCCCGCAACAAGCCAGTGCCCAACAGCCTGTGCCGAAAGAAGCCACTGACAGTCGCAAGGCTGACAGCGAAGACTGAAACACCTGCAATGCCAGACCGTGTGGAAAGCGCTAACATGCGCTTTCCACACCGCCTGAAACCCGAGCCTCCCTCCATGACCGACGACTTCAGCGACACCCAGGCCAGCGTCCTGATCGGCACTGCCGAGAAAATGATCGAGATCTGGAATCGCCTCTCCCCCGAAAAACAAGCCGCCCTGCTCGCCCGTTTCGGCAGCGAAGAAAACGCGCTGGCCGCCCTGGTCACCACGCAATTGGTCGCCCCGACCAAATCCTGACTCATCCCGCCGAACAATTAGTTTTACTTTTTCACGACCGCCAGCCCGTTGCGCCGTTATCATAAGCAGCCTATCTATCCTGCTGCCCCGTGGACCTTTACCCATGTCAGAAAACCAGCGCCCCTTGGCGGTCACGCTGCAAGTTGTGTCCATCGTCCTGTTCACCTTCATCGGCTACCTGAATATCGGCATTCCCCTGGCCGTACTACCGGGCTACGTCCACAGCGACCTGGGCTTCGGCGCGGTGATCGCCGGGTTGGTGATCAGCGTGCAATACCTGGCCACCCTGCTCAGCCGCCCGTACGCCGGGCGAATCATCGACAACAAGGGCAGCAAACTGGCGGTGATGTACGGCCTCGCCGGCTGCGGTTTGAGTGGTGTGTTCATGCTGATTTCGGCCTGGACCCAAAGCCTGCCGATGCTCAGCCTGATCAGCTTGTTGATCGGCCGACTGGTACTCGGTAGCGCGGAAAGTCTGGTGGGCTCGGGCTCGATCGGCTGGGGCATCGGCCGGGTCGGCGCGGCGAACACCGCCAAAGTCATCTCTTGGAACGGCATCGCCAGCTACGGTGCCATCGCCATCGGCGCGCCGCTGGGCGTGTTGCTAGTCAATGAATTGGGCTTGTGGAGCATGGGCGTCAGTATCGTGCTGCTGGCCGTGCTGGGCCTGGCGCTGGCCTGGCCGAAAACCGCCGCACCAATTGTCGTCGGTGAACGGCTGCCATTCATGCACGTGCTGGGTCGGGTGCTGCCGCACGGTTGCGGCCTGGCATTGGGCTCCATCGGTTTTGGCACCATTGCCACCTTCATCACCCTGTATTACGCCACGCAGCATTGGTCGAACGCGGTGCTCTGTTTGAGCCTGTTCGGTGCCAGTTTCATTGGCGCTCGGCTGCTATTCGGCAACCTGATCAACCGCCTCGGCGGGTTTCGCGTGGCGATTGCCTGCCTGTCGGTAGAAACCTTGGGGTTGCTGCTGTTGTGGCTGGCACCGGATGCCCATTGGGCACTGGCTGGTGCGGCGCTGAGCGGCTTCGGCTTCTCGCTGGTGTTCCCGGCGCTGGGCGTGGAAGCGGTCAACCTGGTGCCGGCCTCAAGCCGTGGCGCGGCGGTCGGGGCTTATTCGCTGTTCATCGATTTGTCGCTGGGGATTACCGGGCCATTGGCCGGTGCGATTGCGGCGGGGTTTGGTTTTGCTTCGATCTTCCTGTTTGCCGCCCTCGCTGCCCTGAGCGGTTTGGCTTTGAGCGTTTACTTGTACCGCCAGGCGCCAAAGTATCGCGAAGAACGCAACGCCCGCTAAAAGTCGACCTTGCCGCGCCCAGCCTTGATGCTGCCGCGCTTGGTCTTGGATTCGAGCCGACGCTTCTTCGAACCGAGGGTCGGCTTGGTCGGGCGGCGCTTCTTTTCCACTTTGGTGGCGCTAAGAATCAGCTCGGTCAGCCGTTCCAGCGCATCAGCACGGTTGGCTTCCTGCGTGCGGTATTGCTGGGCCTTGATGATCAGCACGCCTTCGCTGGTGATGCGACTATCACGCAGCGCCAGCAACCGTTCCTTGTAGAACTCGGGCAAGGACGAGGCCGGAATGTCGAAGCGCAGGTGCATCGCGCTGGAGACCTTGTTGACGTTCTGCCCACCCGCGCCTTGCGCACGAATGGCGGTCAATTCGATCTCGGCATCCGGCAGATGCACGTTGTTGGAAATCACCAGCATGGAAAAAAGCGTCCTTATTCAGAGTCGCCAGAATACCCTGTAGGAGCGAGCGGTGTGTCAGTCGAAATCAATGTTGGATGTAATGCTCCCTTCGCGAGCAGGCTCGCTCCCACACGGTTTGCATGAACCTTGCCGCAGTTACCACGACTAGCGACGCCCGGCCTTCTAACAGTTGGGTTCTACGCTAAAGAGTCCGGATCACGCCGATCAGGCCTTTTTAATGGAGAGACCCATGCCCCATCGCTTGCTTGCTGCTTTCTGCCTGCTGCTGTCATTCAACGCGGCTCATGCCGTAGAACGCTGGGAAACATTACCGGCGACCCCCGCGCCGATCACCAGTGCAAAAACCGGCCGTGCCGACGTCAACGGCATCAAGCTTTACTACTCGATCACCGGTCACGGCTCTCCTGTCGTGCTGTTGCACGGCGGTCTGGCCAACTCCGATTATTGGGGCCATCAGGTCAAGGCCCTCGCGGCGAAGCACACCGTCATCACCCTCGACAGCCGAGGCCACGGTCGCAGTTCGCGAGATGCGCGACCTTACGGTTATGACCTGATGGCAGATGACGTCATCGCGGTGCTCGATAAACTGAAGATCCAACGGGCCGACTTCGTGGGCTGGAGTGACGGCGCCATTCTTGGGCTTGATTTGGCGATGCGATATCCGCAGCGCGTTGGCAAGGTGTTCGCCTTCGCCGCCAATACTCAGACTTCGGGTGTCAAGGAAGGGGTCGAGAAGAACCCGACGTTCGCCGCCTACATCGAACGCGCCGGCAAGGAGTACACGAAGCTGTCACCTACCCCCAAAGAGTACGATGCGTTCGTCGAGCAAATCAGCCATATGTGGGCGAGCCAGCCAAACTGGACAACCGAGGACCTGGCGAAAATCAAAAGCCCGGTCTTGATCGTTGACGGCGACCATGACGAAGCCATCAAACGCGAACACACCGAATACATGGCGTCGGCCATCCCCGGTGCCGGCCTGCTGATCTTGCCCAATGTCAGCCATTTCGCCTTTATCCAGGACCCGGAATTTTTCAATGCGTCGGTGCAGAGCTTTCTGGACCAGAAATAAGGCCTGACGCCGATTTAATGTGGGGCGAGCCTGATCGCGAAAGCGGTGTGTCAGCCAGCATGTCTGTTGGATGTGCTGGCCTCTTCGCGGGCAAGCCACGCTCCCACAGTGGTTTTGTGTCGATCACAAATCCCCGGTTCAACACTGATCCCGTGTAGGAGCGAGGCTTGCCCGCGAAGACGGTGTGACATTCAGCAATGATGTTGAATGTTATGGCCCCTTCGCGAGCAAGCTCACTCCCACAGGTTTTTGTATGAACCCAGAAAACAACAAACCCGGCACATGGCCGGGTTTGTTGTTTCAGCAGGCTGCGTTATTTCACCGCGGTCTGGAGCGCGTGCTGGGCACGGCGCTTGTTCTTGATGCCGTAGCAGATCCACATGAACGCGACCCACACCGGGATCGCATACACCGAGATCTGGATCCCCGGGATCAACAGCATCACACACAGGATGAACGCCACGAACGCCAGGCAGATGTAGTTCCCGTACGGGTACCACAGGGCCTTGAACAGCGGCGTCTGGTTAGTCTTGTTCATGTGCTGGCGGAACTTGAAGTGCGAGAAGCTGATCATCGCCCAGTTGATCACCAGGGTAGCCACCACCAGCGACATCAACAGTTCCAGCGCGTTTTGCGGGATCAGGTAGTTCAGCAACACAGCGATCAACGTCACCGCGGCCGACGCCAGGATCGAACGCACCGGCACGCCGCGCTTGTCGATCTTCGCCAAAGCCTTCGGCGCATCGCCTTGCTCGGCCATGCCCAGCAGCATGCGGCTGTTGCAGTAGGTGCCGCTGTTGTACACCGACAATGCCGCCGTCAGGACCACAAAGTTGAGGATGTGCGCCGCGGTGTTGCTGCCGAGCATCGAGAACACTTGCACGAACGGGCTACCGCTGTAGGAATCGCCGGAAGCGTTCAGGGTGGCCAACAGGCTGTCCCATGGTGTCAGCGACAGCAGAATGATCAGGGCGCCGATGTAGAAAATCAGGATCCGGTAGATCACCTGGTTGATGGCTTTCGGGATCACGGTTTTCGGCTTGTCGGCTTCGGCTGCGGTGAAACCGAGCATTTCCAGGCCGCCGAAGGAGAACATGATGATCGCCATCGCCATGACCAAACCACTGACACCGTTCGGGAAGAAGCCGCCGTGGGACCACAGGTTGCTCACCGAGGCTTGCGGGCCGCCGTTACCGCTGACCAGCAAATAGCTGCCCAGGGCAATCATGCCGACAATCGCCACGACCTTGATGATCGCGAACCAGAACTCGGCCTCGCCAAACACTTTGACGTTGGCCAGGTTGATCAGGTTGATCAGCACGAAGAAACCGGCAGCCGAGACCCAGGTCGGGATGTCCGGCGCCCAATAGTGGATGTACTTGCCGACCGCGGTCAGCTCCGACATGCCCACCAGAATGTACAAAATCCAGCAGTTCCAGCCCGACAGAAAACCGGCAAACCCGCCCCAGTATTTGTGCGCGAAGTGGCTGAAGGAGCCGGCCACCGGCTCTTCGACGATCATTTCGCCCAACTGGCGCATGATCATGAAGGCAATGAAGCCGCAGATAGCGTAGCCGAGGATCATCGACGGGCCGGCGGATTTCAGCACCCCGGCCGAGCCGAGGAACAACCCGGTACCGATCGCGCCACCGAGAGCGATCAGTTGAATGTGGCGATTTTTCAGGCCGCGTTTAAGCTCGCCTGAATGCGAGTTTTGTCCACTCATGAAAAGGGTCTCACGCAAGGTTTGATGATGTTCAGTAGACGTTGCTGCTCATTTGCAATTTCAAGCAGCGCCGATCAAACCCCAGCGCAAGCACCAGGAGTTCAGCGTATTTACAACGGTCATGCGTCACCTGTTTGTTTTTATCTGTGACGAAATCGAACCCGACACGCTTGTGGCGCGGCGGAATGAACAAGACGGGTAGCCTTGAAGTTTGCGCAGATGCGCAGGAGGTCACAGTTAAAACGCGGCGCATTGTACACCGCTAACCCCCTGCTGCCAGACACTGCTGGATCAGCGCGTCGGTTGCCGGGATTGCCTGTGTCCGCGTCGAGGGTCTCGGGCGGCTGCAAAAAGGAAGTCAGACCTTTGCAGGTCATCGACGCAGGGGATCAAACAATCCGCCCACGGGGAGAGATGGAGATGAGTCACGGCGTTCATTGCGCCTCCTTCTTGTTATGCACCTGCACGACAGGCATGGGGCGCATCTCACCCTTCAAACGCCGCTGAAACAAGCGCGCCAGAGCCCTGTGGGACGGCGACTGAGCGGGTTGTCGGAAGAATTTCCTTACAGCATCCGGGAAGGACTCAATCCAATGGGTTTTGCAGCCTATTTCGTCAACATTCCTTTACATCCCGTAACGCAAATTTGCCAGATCAGATCCCGCCGCAGGATGACTGCAAATTGACGGTAGGAAGCTTCCTAACGAAAAGGCCGAGTTAGTTTTTTGTTTTTAAATAAGAATTCGCTCTTTAAAAAACAGAATAAAAAGTTCAAACAAATCTTATTTAATTATTTTTTTGCATTTTAAAAATCGATGAACTAGGTTTTCAGCGACTTGCCGAGCCGCATCGACCGGCAAGTTGGCGGGTTATTCACTGATTGAAAAGCACGCCGCTGTTCTTACTCAAAAGTCATCTAGGAGATTCACAATGCAAGTAATTGAAAAAGACTTGGAAACTGAACTGCAACTGGACGATTGGTTTGAAGCGCCGACCCATGACGCCGCCGTTGAAATGATGCAAGCCGACGCGATTGTTCCGTTCGGCACAGCGATGTGGCCTCTGTAAGACATCCCGGCAGGTACGATCCGGCCGGTCGTGCCTGCCACTTTTTCTCGGTTTGTCAGGGAGGACTACATGGATAAGCAACGCGCCATTTCGCATTTCCTTTACTACCTCGAACACCACCCGGCCCTTGTCGGCATCAACCCGGCGAAGGTCTTGCTCGGCCACACCCCTGATTACGAGGCACTGACTGGCAACATCGCCGAACAGGCCGGTAACAGCCCACAATTCAGCTTCAGCGCCATGCGTCTGGACCTGGAGCCCACGGATTTGCTGGCCCAGGCGATTGCCGACAGCGATCTGTACATTTTCTTCTACGACTCTTCCACCCTGCCCAACCCTCGCCCCGACGGCCCGGAGTTTGTCCGTGCGCTGCAAGGCGTCATGGCGGAAAACTGGAAGAAGTCGCTGCTGTTCAAGGATTACGGCGATTACTTCTACGACACCTTCAGTGTCACGCCTCAGCGTATTGCCGGGCTCAATAGCCACTTGATCCAGCGCATGTCCCACGCCACAACATTAAGTTTCAAGGATGACCACGGCTCGTGGTTTGAAACACCGCTGAGCAGTATCAAGAAGTGGACAGACATCAACGGCGTCGGCAACTTTGACCTGGCGCCCGGCGAAATCGCGACCCACAGTGAGGAGATTAATGGCCGGGTGAAGTTTATGGGGACGTTCCTCAGCACGATCCCCTTCGCCCGCAAGTACGGGGTGCTGGAGTCGCCGCTGGAGTTGTGGATCGAGAACTCGACTATCAGAAAAATCGCCACGGATGTGCCGGGGCTTGAGCATGACTTCAACAAATACCTGGACGCCAATCCGTCGAATCGGCGGATTGAGGAGCTGGGCATTGGCACCAACGAAGGCGTGAAGGAGCTCTATGCGCGCAACGCCGGGTTCGAGGAGCGCCATTGCGGCTTGCACCTGGGGTTGGGCGGTGGGACCAAGGGCAGTCACCACCTGGACCTGATCTTCTCCAGTGGCGTGCTGGCGCTGGATGATGAGCCGGTGTTTGATGGGCGGTTTGTTTTTTAAACAACACCGAACCTTGATGAGAGGTTTGTTTTCCAAACAACACCGAACCCCTGTGGCGAGGGAGCTTGCTCCCGCTCGGCTGCGCAGCAGTCGCAAAACCCGCCAACGCGGTTTGCCTGACAGAACGCGCGGGATGGTTTTGGGGCCGCTGCGCGACCCAACGGGAGCAAGCTCCCTCGCCACAGGTTCATCTACATTCTGAAATCCGGCTTGGCCATACAAAAAAACGCCAACCCTAGGGTTGGCGTTTTTTACTTGCAGCTTGCAGCTTGAAACTTACCGCTGCTTCATTCCGGCTTGCGACGACCAAAGCCCGGACGCTGACCCGAACCGGCTGGCGCGCCGCGGCGCTTGCCCGATGGCGTGTCCCTGTCGACCAGAACGATACCTGGGCGTTTCTTCCCGGCAGGCTTGGCCGGACGCTTGGTGTCAGCCGGACGGTCGGCCACTGGCGTACCGCGACTCGAGTCACCTCGAGATTCACCACGACCGGCTGGAGCACCGCGATCGCTACGACCACCAGACGGAGCACCACGGCCTTCGCCACGTTCGGTGCGACCGTTGGCCGGACGTGGCGTGCGTGGACCGCGCTCGCCATCAGCGCGTGGCGCTGCTGGTTTGCGGGCTGGACGCTCGCCTTCGATTTGCGGTTCACGGGAGTCACGCGGCGTAGCAGCGGTCTGGTTACCGATGGCTGGACGCAACGAGCGCACGCGCTCGGTCTTGCCCATCGGACGCGACGATTTACGCTGCATGCGGTCGAGTTTGTCTTTGCTCTTGGCGTTCATCTGCGGCATGGCCACAGGCGTCAGGCCCACTTCAGCACTCAGAATGTCGACTTCGTACTGGCTCATTTCGCGCCAGCGACCCATCGGCAGGTCGGAGTTAAGGAACACCGGACCGAAACGCACGCGCTTCAGACGGCTGACCACCAAGCCCTGGGATTCCCACAGACGACGAACTTCGCGGTTGCGACCTTCCATCACCACGCAGTGGTACCAGTGGTTGAAACCTTCGCCACCTGGAGCCTGCTTGATGTCGGTGAACTTGGCCGGGCCGTCCTCGAGGACGACGCCTGCCTTCAGACGCTCGATCATTTCGTCGTCAACTTCGCCACGGACACGTACCGCGTATTCACGGTCCATTTCGTAGGAAGGGTGCATCAGGCGGTTAGCCAATTCACCGTCAGTGGTGAACATCAGCAGACCGGTGGTGTTGATGTCGAGACGACCGATGTTGATCCAGCGACCTTCTTTGGGGCGCGGCATCTTGTCGAAAACGGTTGGACGGCCTTCCGGATCAAGGCGAGTGCAGATTTCGCCGTCGGGCTTGTTGTACATGATCACGCGGCGTACCGACTCGGCGGCTTCTTCGCGCTTGATCACCTTGCCATCAATGGTGATGGCGTCGTGCATGTCGACGCGCTGCCCGAGGGTGGCGTCTTTGCCATTGACCTTGATGCGGCCGTGGCTGATCCAGGCTTCTACGTCACGGCGCGAGCCGACGCCGATACGGGCGAGGACTTTCTGCAGTTTTTCGCCTGCTGGGCCGATTTCGGCGTCGTCTTTCTGGTCGTTGATACTCATCTGGGCACCTCCCGGTGTGGTCTGTTCAGGCAGCTCTGAAGTGAGGGTCCTGAAGCGATGTAAAACTGGGCACTCGAGCGAAGGGATCGCCGGAGGGTCGCGAATCATACGCTCATGCAAGCGTTTGCGCATCAGAGACTAGCTGATCAATGGAGACTTACTTGCCTTTGCGCCGAACGGTGGCACCGAGCTTGATCAAACGCAGCGCCGCTTCGGCGAGTACGGTGCGTTTGTCGGTCTTGTCGAGCTTCTTCCAGGCCTTGATTTCGCGCTTGCTGCGGCCGCAGCCAAGGCAAATGTCGTCGGTGAACTTGCAGACGTTGATGCAGGGGTCTTTGGTTGAGGTCATCAAATACTCCAGTCAACACCAATCACTGTGGGAGCGAGCCTGCTCGCGATGACGGCGGCACATTCAATATCGGGGTGACTGACAGACCGCTATCGCGAGCAGGCTCACTCCCACAATCGGGATGGTGGTGAACTCATTTTCGGGAACACCAAGAATTCATTGTGGGAGCGGGCTTGCTCGCGAAGAGGGAGTGTCAGTCAACATCATGGTTGCCTGATCCGCCGCCTTCGCGAGCAAGCCCGCTCCCACAGGGGATCGCCATTGCCCACAGAATTTTGGTCAGTCTTCGAATTCGCGGCGTTCGGCTTCGATTGCTTCGGCCAGAGCTCGGGCTTCGGCTTCTTCGTCGCTGAGTTCGGGTTCGGGTTTGTGTTGTTCCAGAGCAGCGACGGCGGCCAGGAGTTTCTCGCGCGCTTCGGCAACGCCAAGCACGTCGTCCTCCAGCTCTTCTTCTAGCTCTTCTTCCTGCTCTTCTTCGACTGTGGCCTCAGGCTCAGGCTGAAGTTCTACTTCGGTTTGTGGCTCAGGCGCTGGCAGATCCAGACCTTCTTCGGTCTCAGTCACCGCCCCATCACGCAACAAATCGTCAAAGTCGGTCTTGATCCCCTCCTCCATGGTGTCCAGTTCCAGCAACAGCGTATGGAAACTGGTTTCTTCCTTGGGTTCTTCCGGCTCGGCGCTGGCATCGGCCAATTCCTGCAACCCGGCTGGCACCGGCGCGTCGTCGAAGTCGAGCACCGGGTCCGGTTCCATCTCCCGCAGCTCGGCCAGCGGTGGCAAATCGTCGAGGTTTTTCAGGTTGAAGTGGTCGAGAAACGCCTTGGTGGTGGCGAACATCGCCGGTTTGCCGGGTACGTCGCGGTAACCGACGATGCGAATCCACTCGCGCTCCAGCAAGGTCTTGACGATGTGACTGTTGACCGCCACGCCGCGCACGTCTTCGATCTCGCCCCGGGTGATCGGCTGACGATAGGCGATCAGCGCGATGGTTTCGAGCATGGCGCGGGAATAGCGTTGCGGGCGCTCTTCCCACAAGCGGCCGACCCACGGCGAGAACTTCTCGCGGATCTGCAAGCGATAGCCAGAGGCGACCTCTTTGAGCTCGAAGGCACGGCCGTCGCAGGACTTGGCGAGAATCGTCAGGGCTTTCTTGAAGACCGGCGGCTCTGGCCGTTCGCCTTCTTCGAAGAGTTCGAACAGGCGTTCAAGCGATTGCGGTTTTCCCGAGGCCAACAGAAAGGCTTCAAGCAGTGGCGCCAGCTCGCGGGGTTCAGTCAGGTTCATGGTTCAACTCGTTATTCGGCTCGGGCCCGCACGTGGATCGGCGCGTACGGCTCATTCTGTACCAGCTCGACCAAGGATTCCTTGACCAGTTCAAGGATCGCCATAAAGGTCACGACCACGCCCAGCCGCCCTTCTTCGGCGGTGAACAGCTCGACAAACGGCACGAAGCCGCCGCCCTTGAGCCGTTCCAGCACGTCGCTCATACGCTCGCGGGTAGACAGCGCCTCGCGGCTGACCTGGTGGCTTTCGAACATGTCGCCCCGGCGTAGGACCTCGGCCATGGACATCAGCAATTCCCCCAGGCTCACGTCCGGCACCAGCTTGCGCGCCCGGGCTTCTGGGGCATCCAGCTTGGGCACCACCACGTCGCGACCGACCCGGCTCAAGCCGTCGATGCCTTCAGCGGCAGCCTTGAAGCGTTCGTATTCCTGCAAGCGCCGGATCAGTTCGGCCCGGGGATCGTCTTCCTCGGCTTCGATGGATTCGGCGCGCGGCAGCAGCATCCGCGACTTGATCTCGGCCAGCATCGCGGCCATCACCAGGTACTCGGCGGCGAGTTCCAGGCGCACCGACTGCATCAACTCGACATACCCCATGTATTGACGGGTGATTTCCGCCACCGGGATGTCGAGGATATTGATGTTCTGTTTGCGGATCAGGTACAGCAGCAGGTCGAGCGGGCCTTCGAACGCTTCGAGGAACACCTCGAGGGCATCCGGCGGGATGTACAGGTCCAGCGGCATTTCCATGACCGCCTGGCCATAGACCATGGCGAAGGGCAGCTCTTGCTGGGCTCCGGCCTGACTGTCGACGGGTTCTACTGCAGACATCTAGGCCTCGGCCATGAACGGCGCAGGGTCGCCGCAACCGACGCGGATCACTTGCGGCTCGCCGTCGGCAAGGTTGATCACCGTGGACGCCTTGATCCCGCCGAAACCGCCGTCGATGATCAGGTCGACCTGGTGCTCCAGCAATTGGCGCATTTCGTGAGGGTCACTCAACGGATCGGTGTCGCCGGGCATGATCAGCGTCACGCTCATCAGCGGCTCGCCGAGCTCCTCCAGCAGCGCCAGCGCAATCGGATGGCTCGGCACCCGCAGGCCGATGGTGCGCTTCTTGGCGTGCAGCAACAGGCGCGGCACTTCGCGAGTGGCGTTGAGGATAAACGTATAAGGCCCAGGTAAATGGGCCTTGAGAATACGGAACGTACCAGTGTCGATCTTGGCGAATATGCCCAACTGCGACAGGTCGCTGCAAATCAGCGCGAAGTTGTGCTTGTCGTCCAGCTGACGCAAGCGGCGTACGCGTTCCACGGCATTCTTGTCGCCGATCTGGCAACCAATGGCGTAGGACGAGTCTGTGGGATAAATCACCACCCCGCCTTTGCGGATGATCTCGACCGCCTGTTTGATCAGGCGCGCTTGCGGGTTTTCCGGATGAATCTGGAAAAATTGACTCACATTTTCTACCTGTTCAGACGGCGGCAATAATTGGGTCATGTTTGAATCGACACCAAAGCGGTGGCAGATCCTCCGGAACCGGGCGGTATTCACCGATTTCCGACCAGCCTCCAGGGCCATGAAAATCACTGCCGGCGCTGACCAGCAGACCGAACTCGCGAGCGAGAATGGCCAGACTGCCCACCTGTTCTGCGGGCTGATGACCATTGACCACTTCGATAGCGTGGCCCCCTGCTTGAATATAGTCAGAAATCAGGCGGCGACGCTTGCTGCGAGTGAAATCGTAATGCCAAGGGTGCGCCAGGCTGACCCAGGCACCCGCCGCGCGCAGGGTCGCGACGGTGTCTTCCAGGGTCGGCCAGTGTTGCTTGACGTCCCCCAGCTTGCCGGCGCCCAGCCATTTGCGGAACGCTTCGGCGCGATCCTTGACGAAACCTTCACGCACCATCCAGTCGGCAAAATGCGGACGGGCCGGCGCGTTGCCGCTGTCGCCCAGCGCCTGCTGCATGGCTCGGGCACCGTCCATCGCACCGGGCATGCCTTTCAACGCCAGTTTGCGACTTATTTCTTCGGACCGTAGCCAACGGCCATCGTGCAATTTGGCGATCGCCTCGACCAACGGTGCGGCATTGACGTCGAAGCCGTAGCCCAGTACGTGAATGGTCGCGCCGCCCCAGGTGCAGGACAATTCGACGCCGTTGACCAGTTGCATCCCCAGCGCCGTTGCGGTGCTGCGGGCCTCGGCGAGGCCCTCAAGGGTGTCGTGATCGGTCAAGGCCAGGACTCGCACGCCTTTCTCGAACGCACGCGCAACCAGTACCGCAGGCGCCAGGGCGCCATCGGAGGCCGTGCTATGGCAGTGCAAATCAACATTCACAGGGCTTTGTAACCTCAAATCAGCTGGCGCTATCGCGCGCCAATATGTTTGTTATTATGCCGACACATCCTGCTTCTGGCTGCCACTGTGAAACAATTCATCGACTTCATCCCGCTTCTGCTGTTTTTCATCGTCTTCAAAATCGATCCACGGGTCGTCGACATCGCCGGACATGAGGTCACTGTAGGCGGTATTTACAGTGCCACCGCGATGCTGATCATCAGCTCCCTGGTGGTTTACGGCACGCTCTTCATCAAGCAGCGCAAGCTGGAGAAGAGCCAGTGGCTGACGCTCATAGCCTGCCTGGTCTTCGGTAGCCTGACCCTGGCGTTCCACAGCGAAACCTTCCTGAAATGGAAAGCCCCGGTGGTCAACTGGCTGTTCGCCCTGGCTTTCATTGGCAGCCACTTCATCGGCGACCAACTGCTGATCAAACGCATCATGGGCCACGCGCTGACCCTGCCGGACGCGGTCTGGACCCGTCTGAACATCGCCTGGATCGGCTTTTTCCTGTTCTGCGGTGCCGCCAACCTGTTCGTCGCGTTCACGTTCCAGAACTACTGGGTCGACTTCAAGGTCTTCGGCAGCCTGGGCATGACGCTGCTGTTCCTGGTCGCGCAGGGCATTTACCTGTCCCGCCACCTGCATGACGCCGATACCACAACACCAAAAACCGAGGACTGACATGCTTTACGCCATCGTTGCTACAGACGTCGCCAACTCCCTGGAAGCCCGCCTCGCTGCACGCCCGGCACACCTTGAGCGCCTGCAAGTGCTTAAAGGCGAAGGCCGCATCGTGCTGGCCGGCCCTAACCCTGCCGTCGACAGCAATGATCCGGGCGCTGCGGGTTTCACCGGCAGCCTGATCGTCGCCGAATTCGATTCCCTGAGCGCCGCGCAAGCCTGGGCCGATGCCGACCCGTACATCGCCGCAGGCGTCTACGCCAACGTTTCCGTGAAGCCGTTCAAGCAAGTCCTGCCTTAAAAGCCTCCCTCGCGATGAACCTTATCGGTTCATCGCGCTCTCAATCGCTCATTATTCTCGTTTGCCTGCCGACAACTTGCCCAATAACTCGATTGGAATCAGGAGTCGTGATGCGCAAGGGTCCGTTGTGTCTGATGTTGGTGACGTTGTCGATCGTGGCCCCCGTGCACGGTGAAGAAGCTGCCAATGGTGGCAACTCCACGCCGTTGTCCTTAAGCGCCGGTAGCCAGATCACCGAATTGCAGCAGCGTTTGAAAGCAAGCGAGCAGCAGCGAGAAGAACTGAGCAAACAACTGCAAAATGCCGATAGCGAGCGTGAAAGCGCCCAGTTGAGCCGGTTGCGCCAAGAGAACCAGCGCCTGAAGCTACAACTCAAGGAAGCCCAGGCCAGCAGTCCGCTGCCGCATCTGCTGACCGACCAGCAACAATGGTTCGTCACCGGGGCCGGGGTAGCGCTATTGGCTCTGCTCTGCGGTATCTTTGCCAGTGGGGCAAGTCGAAAACGTCGGCAATGGCTAAATTGAGTGAGTCATGAGCGAGCTGTTATTAATTGATGATGATCAGGAGCTGTGCGAGCTCCTGAGCAGTTGGTTGAGTCAGGAAGGTTTCGTGGTCCGTGCCTGTCACGATGGCCAGAGTGCCCGCCGTGCGCTGGCTGAATTCTCCCCGGCGGCCGTGGTGCTGGACGTGATGCTGCCTGACGGCAGCGGCCTGGAACTGCTCAAGCAGTTGCGCAGCGACCACCCGGATTTGCCGGTGCTGATGCTCTCGGCCCGCGGCGAACCGCTGGACCGCATCCTCGGCCTCGAACTGGGTGCCGACGATTACCTGGCCAAGCCCTGCGACCCACGGGAACTGACAGCCCGGCTGCGCGCGGTATTGCGCCGCAGTCATCCGGCGGCAGTGTCCAGCCAGCTCGAACTGGGCGACCTGTGTTTCAGCCCGCAACGCGGCGTGGTCAGCATCGATGAACAGGAATTCACCCTTACCGTCTCCGAAAGTCGCCTGCTCGAAGCCCTGATCAAGCAACCTGGCGAACCCCTGGATAAACAGGAACTGGCGCAAATCGCCCTCGGTCGCAAGCTGACCCTGTACGACCGCAGCCTGGACATGCACGTCAGCAACCTGCGCAAAAAGATCGGCCCACACCCCGACGGTCGCCCGCGCATCGTGGCCCTGCGTAGCCGCGGTTATTACTACAGCCTCTAATTGCAACGCGATCCTCCTACGCAGACCGCGCACAGTCGTGTCGGCATCGTGTGATGGTCGGCGGGTGTGGCAGATTTGTCAGGTTCGCTGAAAATCGTCTTTACCCAAGCTTTACGCTCCGCTGACCGCCGCTGACCTTGATCTCCGTAATCTGAACTCATCCGGAACGTACCGGGAACGAGACAAGGAGATTCACCATGCGCAAGACTCTTATCGCTCTGATGTTCGCTGCCGCTCTGCCGACCGTTGCCATGGCCATGCCTGAAGGTACCGGCCCGATGGGTGGGCCGATGGACGGCTCGCACCATGGCGGTCAGATGCACGGCATGCACGGCAAAGGTCCGTACAGCCAACTGGACCTGAGCCGCGAACAGCGTGAGCAGATCCGCAAAATCATTGGCGAGCAAATGCACGGTCGTAAGCAACTGGTCGAGAAATACCTGGAGAAACTCTCCCCGGCTGACCAGAAAGCCATGAAAGATGAAATGACTGCCAAACATCAGAAAGCCGAAGCCGATGTGCGCGCCATTCTGAAACCGGATCAACAGAAGAAATTCGACGAGATCCAGAAAAAACAGGCAGAGCGTCGTGCCGAGTGGGCCGAATTCAAGGCCTGGAAAGCGCAACAGCCACAAAAAGCGCAATAATGCGCTAACTCCAGACCCAACAGCTCAACACTGTTGGGTCTTATGTTACTCAGTTTAAATGTGGGAGCGGGCTTGCTCGCGAAGGCGGTGTATCAGGCAAAGCACTTGTCGACTGATACACCGCCTTCGCGAGCAAGCCCGCTCCCACTTGGATTTGCGTTAGTTGAGGATTTACTGTGCGCTCATTGTTCTGGCGTATTCTGGCCAGCTTCTGGCTGGCCATCGCTCTGGTTGCAGGGCTCTCCCTATTGCTGGGGCACATGCTCAACCAGGACGCGTGGATTCTCAGCCGCCACCCGGGCCTCAACACCCTGGCCGAAGAGTGGACGCAAACTTACGAAGCCCAGGGCGAAGACGCTGCACAGGCCATCCTGGAACAACGCAAACGCCAGTATCACATCGACGTTCAGGTACTCAACGAGAGCGGCGACCCTGTGGTGCGCGGCACTTTCCCACGTCGGGCCGCAGCGTTTGAAGCTCGGCAGAACGATGATGATCGCCGCCTGCCGTGGCGTCGCCTGACCGCGGAGTACACCAGCGAAAAAACCGGCAACACGTACCTGCTGATCTACCGCATCCCGCATCCGGAACTGGACTCATGGCACCGCGAAAGCCTGCTCTGGCCGTTGAGTGCGCTGGGTATTGCGCTGGTGGTACTGACCTTGTTCAGCCTGTTGGTGACGCTCTCGATCACCCGCCCGCTCAACCGTTTGCGCGGCGCGGTGCATGATCTGGGGCAAACCACCTATCAGCAGAACAGCCTGGTCAAACTGGCCAACCGACGCGATGAGTTTGGTGTGCTGGCCAACGACTTCAACCGCATGGGTGCGCGCCTGCAAAGTCTGATCGGCAGCCAGCGGCAACTGCTGCGTGACGTGTCCCACGAACTGCGTTCGCCCCTGGCCCGATTACGTATTGCCTTGGCCCTGGCTGAACGCGCCAACCCTGAAGAGCGGGAAAAGCTCTGGCCACGCCTGACCCGCGAATGCGACCGGTTGGAAGCCTTGATCAGCGAAATCCTGGTGTTGGCTCGGGTCGATGCGGATAACGCCAGCGCCGAAGATGTGGATCTCAACGTCTTGCTTCATACCCTGCAAAAGGATGCGCAACTGGGCTTCCCGGAACAGACCGTGCGCTTGGACGCAGAGTCGCAGCTAAGCCTCAAAGGCTGGCCAACCATGATCGAACGCGCCGTGGACAACCTGCTGCGCAATGCCCAGCGCTTTAACCCGGTGGGCCAACCGATTGAAATGCAGGCCTCGCGTCAGGGCGAGCGGATGGTGGTCAGCGTGCGTGACCACGGCCCGGGGGTCGAGGCCGCGCACTTGAACCTGTTGGGCGAACCGTTCTACCGAGCGCCGGGTCAGACAACGGCCGGACATGGCCTGGGGCTGGCCATTGCCCGACGTGCGGCGGAACGACATGGCGGGAGCCTGGTGTTGGCCAATCACCCGGAGGGCGGGTTTATTGCCAGCCTGGAATTGCCGTTGGTGCCGGGGGCTTTGGTCCAACCTTAATCCCCTGTGGGAGTGAGCTTGCTCGCGATGACTCAGGCACATTCAACATCGCAGTGCCTGACCTACCGCTTTCGCGAGCAAGCCCGCTCCCACATTAGATCAGTGTCTTCAGGCCTTGTCGGGCCAGGCGCTGACAAATTCAGCGAGGTCAACTTTCTCGGCAACCCGCGGCTCTTTCTGCGGTGTCCCGAGGTAGAGGAACGCAATCACTTCTTCACCCTCCGCCAGTCCCAGGCCTTTGGCGACATGCGCCGAATACGCCAGTTCACCGGTGCGCCACACCGCACCAATGCCTTGGGCATAAGCCGCCAACAAAATCCCGTGAGCGGCACAACCCGCCGCCAGCAATTGTTCCGACTTCGGGTATTTGACATGATCCTGCACCCGCGCAATCACCACGACCACCAGCGGTGCCCGCAGCGGACCGTTGCGCGCCTTGTCCAGCGCCGCCTCAGCCGCATCGCTGTCCTGCAGCTTCGCCGCTTCGGCGAGCAACTCGCCCATTTGCTCGCGAGCCGCACCTTCGACTGTCAGAAAGCGCCAAGGCTGCAAATGGCCGTGGTCCGGCGCGCGCATCGCGGCAGCGAACAGCACTTCCCGTTGCTCGGCAGTCGGCGCTGGGTCCAGCAGTCGTGGAACGGAAACACGGTTGAGCAAAGCGTCGAGAGCCTGCATCGGCCACCTCCTGTAAAAAATGTTTGGCTATTCTAGCCAGAAGCGCTCCGGGCTGCCGGTTTACATGGCAGACCTCGCAGGTAGAATGGCGCCCTCCTCACTTTCAGCCCGAGCAGACTTCATGGCGTTGCCGACCTTACGGATCATTTGTTTCATCATCGGCATCTTCCTGATTACCCTGGCCATCGCCATGGTCGTACCCATGGCCACCCTGGTGATTTTCGACCGCACCAGCGATCTGCCATCGTTCCTCTGGGCCAGCATGATCACCTTCGTCGCCGGCCTGGCCCTGGTCATTCCCGGTCGCCCCGAACACATACACCTGCGCCCCCGTGACATGTACCTGCTGACCGTCAGCAGTTGGCTGGTGGTGTGCATTTTCGCCGCGCTGCCGTTCCTGCTGACCCAGCACATCAGTTACACCGACTCGTTCTTCGAAAGCATGTCGGGCATCACCGCCACTGGCTCCACGGTGCTCAGTGGCCTGGACACCATGTCCCCCGGCATCCTGATATGGCGCTCATTGCTGCACTGGCTCGGCGGTATCGGCTTTATCGGCATGGCGGTAGCGATTTTGCCCTTGCTGCGCATCGGCGGAATGCGGCTGTTCCAGACCGAGTCCTCGGACCGTTCCGAAAAAGTCATGCCCCGCTCACACATGGTGGCGCGCTTGATCGTGGCGGCCTACGTCGGCATCACCATTGTCGGCAGCTTGGCGTTCTGGTGGGCCGGGATGAACCTGTTCGATGCGATCAACCACGCCATGTCGGCGATTTCCACCGGCGGTTTCTCCACCTCCGACGAGTCCCTGGCCCATTGGAAACAACCGGCGGTGCACTGGGTGGCGGTGGTGGTCATGATTCTCGGCAGCCTGCCGTTCACCCTGTACGTGGCGACGTTGCGCGGCAATCGTAAAGCCTTGATCCGGGATCAACAGGTTCAAGGCTTGCTCGGCATGTTGCTGGTGACCTGGCTGGTGCTCGGCACTTGGTACTGGTGGACCACCGACCTGCAATGGTTCGACGCATTGCGCCACGTGGCCGTGAACGTGACTTCGGTGGTCACCACCACGGGTTTTGCGCTGGGGGACTACAGCATCTGGGGAAATTTCTCGCTGATGCTGTTCTTTTATCTGGGCTTTGTCGGCGGGTGTTCAGGCTCGACGGCGGGCGGGATCAAGATATTTCGCTTCCAGGTCGCCTACATCCTGCTCAAGGCCAACCTGAATCAATTGATTCACCCGCGCGCGGTGATCAAGCAAAAGTACAACGGTCACCGGCTCGACGAAGAAATCGTAAGGTCGATCCTGACATTTTCGTTCTTCTTTGCCATCACCATCTGCGTGATCGCGCTGATGCTGTCGCTGTTGGGGCTGGACTGGATGACCGCGCTGACCGGCGCGGCAAGTACTGTTTCCGGCGTCGGCCCGGGGCTGGGCGAGACCATTGGCCCGGCGGGCAACTTCGCGACCCTGCCGGATGCCGCCAAGTGGATTCTGTCGTTAGGCATGCTGCTGGGCCGGCTGGAGATCATTACGGTGTTTGTTCTGTGCATTCCGGCGTTTTGGCGTCACTGACCTGGTTGGGCGCGTTCAGCAAGCGCGCCCGATACTCACCGGGGGTGGCATCGAACCAGCGGCGGAAGGCCCGGAAAAAGTTGCTCGGGTCGGCAAATCCCAACAGGTAGGCAATTTCCAGTAGCGTCATGCTCGGCTGCGCCAGGTATTGCTCGGCCAATTCGCGTCGAGTGTCATCCAGCAATGTCTGAAAACTTGTGCCTTCTTCCTGCAAGCGACGCTGCAAGGTGCGCTGCGACAGGTGCAAGGTCTGCGCCACCGTATCGCGTTTGGGTTCGCCCTGGGGCAGCAAACGGCAGAGCACCTGCCGGGCCTTGTGGGTCACGCGGCTTTCGGAAAATCGCGCCAGGTACTCGCCGGCAAACCGGTCATGCAGCAGCGCCATGGCCTCGTTGGCGGTGGGCAGCGGCGCCTCCATGTCGGCGCGCTCGAAGATCAGCGCATCGTAAGGTGCGTTGAACACCAACGGCGCGTGGAAGGCTTGTTTATAGGGTTCGAGGTCGGCGGGCTCATCTCCCTGCACCAACACCTTGCGCGGTTGCAGGGTGCGCCCGGTCAGCCAACCGCACAGGCCCAGCGCGCAGGCCAGTGACGCTTCGGCGCTTTGCCGGGTCGGCGGCAGGTGGTCGCCATGGACCGTCAGAATCAGTGCGTATCCCTCGTCGAGCAAGCGGAAACTCAGGTCGGCGCTTTCAGCAATGATCCGCTGATAACGCACCAGGCGTTGAAAGCCCTCGGCCAGGGTCTGACTGGACATCAACGCGTAACCCGCCACATGAAAGGACGCCGGTCGCACCACTTTGCCCATGTTCAGGCCGATCGCCGGGTTGCCGGACAGCTCGACCGCGCGCTGCCACAGCCGCGTCATGGAGTCTTGCGGGAAGCGCGCATCCGGATCATCCAACGAGGCGTAATCAAGCCCCAGTTGCTTGAACAGAACCCGGCAATCCAGGCCGTCCATCTCCAGTGCTTTGACAATCCCCATCGCCCAACTTGCAGAAGTCGTTCGTTCGCTCATGGCGTTTACTTACTTTATGAGCCGTCTGACGCGGCTAATTTGCGAAGGATACTAAAGTGGCGCCTATTGTCACTGGCTGATGCCATTGATCACTCTAGACTCAAATAGGCTACCCGCAGAACAACTTGCCGTCAGAACAATAACCACAGAGATCGCAGTCGTGGAAAACATAAAGCGTTTCAACAGCTTCGCTGAGTTTTACCCGTATTACCTGAGCGAACACAGCAACAGTACTTGCCGACGATTGCACTTTGTCGGCACCTCCCTGGTTATTTTCATTTTGGCGCTGACCATCGGCAAAGGCGCGTGGCCGCTGCTCATTGCCCTGCCGCTGGCCGGTTACAGCTTCGCCTGGGTCGGGCATTTCTTCTTCGAGAAGAATCGTCCTGCAACCTTCCAGCATCCGCTTTACAGCCTGCTCGGCGATTTCGTCATGTACCGCGACATGATCCTGGGCCGCGTGCCGTTCTAGGCTTCACGGGCCAGCAATGCGTCCCGCGCAGCCAGTGCGCCAGTGGATCCAAGTCCTACACTCGATACATCACTCGTCAAAAACAAGAAGATCGCCGATGAACGCCAACGCCCGCTTTACCCACATGAAGGACGGCACGCAGGAAGACTGGGCAATCATCGCCGCAGACTTCAGTGCCTATGCGCGGCAATTGCCAACACGGATTGTGGCGCATCTGAAACTGCTGGAGGGTGACTTTGGCGGCTTCCCGGTGGATCGCCTGACCCATTCCCTGCAAACCGCCACCCGCGCCTTTCGCGATGGCCGCGACGAAGAATACGTAATCTGCGCCCTGCTCCACGACATCGGCGACACCCTGGGTTCCTACAATCACCCGGACATTGCGGCGGCAATTCTCAGGCCGTTCGTCAGCGCCGAAAATTTGTGGATGGTGGAGAAGCACGGGATTTTCCAGGGGTACTACTTCTTCCATCACCTGGGCATGGATCGGCATCTGCGCGAGCAATTCAGCGGGCATCCGCAGTACCAGGCGACCATCGAGTTCTGCGCCAAATACGATGCCGCGGCGTTTGATCCGGGGTACGAGAATTTACCGCTGAGCTTCTTCGAACCGATGATGGAGCGGTTGTTTGCGCATCCGAAGAACTCGATTTACAAGGCTGCGATGGAAGAACGCGCGCCGGCCTAAGATCAATGGTGATTGTGATGTCCCCTTCGCGGGCAAGCCTCGCTCCTACAGGTTATGGGGTGAGCACGTGATCGTGTACCACCACAAACCTGTAGGAGCGAGGCTTGCCCGCGAAGGCGCCAGACCTGCTTACGCTGGTTCCGCGACCTTCACCGCCTTCAACTCCGCCTCCCGCGCCTGGGCATCCGCCAGCCGATACAACTCGATCGACCCGTCCCAATGCTCGATCAACGCCGTACACGACTCCACCCAATCCCCGCAATTGAGGTAATCCACCCCGCCGACCTTGCGGATCTCGGCATGGTGAATGTGCCCGCACACCACGCCATGCAACTCGCGTTTGACGCATTCGTGGGCGATGGCTTCTTCGAAGTCGCTGATGAAGCTGACCGCGGTTTTCACCTTGTGCTTGAGGTACGCCGACAGCGACCAGTAGCCATAGCCATAACGGGCGCGCCAGTGATTGAGCCAGCGGTTGAGGGTCAGGGTGAATTCGTAGGCCGAGTCGCCGAGAAAGGCCAGCCAACGGTGGTAGCGAGTAATGACGTCAAACTGATCGCCGTGGATCACCAGCAAGTGACGGCCATCGGCGGTCACGTGCACCGCCTCGTCCACTAACTGGATGTTGCCCAGGATCAGTTTCGAATAGCGCCGCAAGAATTCGTCATGGTTGCCAGTGACGTAGATCACCTCGGTGCCGCGCTTGCTCATGGTCAGCAGACGGCGAATCACGTTGGTGTGGGCCTGGGGCCAATACATGCCGCCACGCAGTTTCCATCCGTCGATGATGTCGCCCACCAGGTAAATCTTGTCGGCGTGGTAGCCCTTGAGAAACTGCGACAGGTGCTCCGCCTGGCAATCCCTTGTGCCCAAATGCACATCGGAAATCCATAAGGTGCGCACACGTTGTTTACGGCTGGGTTTGGCGAGCTCGGCGCTGGTCATGGACAACCCTCTGCGATGTTTTTACAAGTTTGCGCCGGCCGGGTTAATTGCCCATGACAGTGACGAGTCAATCCTGTGACAGCGTCCGGCCGGTGTAGACTGGTCGCATCTTGCCAGGAGACCTGCGATGAGACCGATCCTCACGCTGCGCCAATACACCGAAGACCTGATCATCCACAGCCATGCCCACGCGCAACTGGTGTTCGGGCTGTCGGGTGCACTGGATTTCGAGGTCGACGGACGTGGCAGTCAGGTGGTGCAGCAAAGTTTCGTGGTGGTGCCGGCCGGCATGCATCACGCCTGCGGCAGCCCAAACGGCAGTCGTTGCCTGGTACTGGATGTGCCCGGCGATCAATGGATTGCCCAGTCGCTGGGGGAGCACGCCGACGCCAGCCGCCGCTTGCTCGACAACGCCGGACGACTGCCACTGGATGCCGGGCAAAGCCAATTGGTCAGTTGGCTGGCGGGCAGCCCGGTGAGCGATCCGCTGATCGCCCAGCAAGGTGCAGTGCTGTTGCTGGCCAGCCTCAACAACGTCAAACCGGACGTCATCGGTGGACGGCGCCTGCCTTATGCGGCGCTGAATGCGCATATCGATCAATACGCGGCTTATCCGCTGCAGGTGGCCGATCTGGCGCGCGTCGCCGGTTTATCGAGCGCCCGCTTACATGCGCGATTCGTGGCGGAATGCGGGCAAACGCCGATGGACTACATTCGTAGCCGGCGATTGCATATTGCTGTGGGCTTGTTGCGCGATTCGCCGTTGCCGATTGGCGAGATTGCCAGCCGGGTCGGTTACAGTTCCCAAAGTGCGTTTGCGGCGGCGGTATTGCGTGAGTTTGGTGCTTCGCCGGGGAAATTGCGCCGCGAGAGAAATGCCGGTAAGTGACAAGTTAGAACAAGCGATGAATAACCTGTGGCGAGGGAGCTTGCTCCCGTCGGACTGCTCAGCAGTCCTTTCTTTAGGGCCGCTTCGCAGCCCAGCGGGAGCAAGCTCCCTCGCCA
>Ga0105857_1000111_pt1 | contig 34194 bp, 26 predicted proteins | sample OrgsoiDNA_201061_FD_89682 | JGI IMG/M metagenome (GOLD analysis project Ga0105857, IMG submission 89682) | Permafrost soil microbial communities from the Arctic, to analyse light accelerated degradation of dissolved organic matter (DOM) -... | ecosystem: Environmental > Terrestrial > Soil >...
AAATGGATTTCCAGGAAGCCACATAAACCCAACCTGTTGCATGACCCTGTGGGAGCGAGCTTGCTCGCGATTGGGCCGTGTCAGTCAACATTTATAGTGACTGACATACCGCTATCGCGAGCAAGCTCGCACACATTTGATTTGTGTTTCCCACATTTAATCGGGGTTCAGGCAGCGGCTTTGGTTTGGTGCACCGGCAACTCGACTCTGAAGGTTGTGCCAGCGCCGACTTCACTGCGCACCGAAATATCCCCGTGATGTTTTTTCACGATCCCGTACGACAGTGACAACCCAAGCCCGGTGCCTTGGCCAATCGGTTTGGTGGTGAAAAACGGGTCGAATATCTTCTGCAAGCACTGCGGCTCAATGCCAGACCCGGTATCGGCAACTTCAATCCAGACGGTTTCCCCCTCAAGCCCGGTACGCAGGGTGATGACTCCGCGTTCCGGCCCGATAGCCTGCGAGGCGTTGACGATCAGGTTCATGATCACCTGGTTGATTTGCGACGGCAGGCACTCGATCTCCGGCAGCACCTGATACTCCTTCACCACGTCGGCCTTGTACTTGAGTTCGTTGGCGACGATGTTCAGGGTCGATTCGATGCCTTGTTGCAGATTGGCCCACTGCCATTCCTGGCTGGAATCCACCCGGGAGAAATCCTTCAGGTCCTTGACGATCTGCCCGACCCGGCTGATGCCGTCCTTTGACTCTTTGATCAGCAGCGGAATGTCCTCACGCAGGAACTCCAGCTCGACGCGTTCGCGCAGCACATTAAGCCGCTCGATCACCTCGGGTGAAGTAATCGACGCTTCGGCTCCTCGATACGCATCGAGCATTTCCTGCAGTTGTTTGAAGTAGCCGTCCAGACAGCCGAGGTTGGAAGAAATGAAACCGATAGGGTTGTTGATTTCATGGGCGACACCGGCGGCCAGTTGCCCCAGCGAAGCGAGTTTTTCCGATTGCACCAGTTGCGATTCAAGCTGTTTGCGTTCGTCGATTTCCCGTTGCAGTTCCACGCTGGCCTCTTTGAACTGCCGGGTCCGGCGCTCAACCATCTGCCCCAAATGGTCCATCTGCACGCTGGCCCGCTCGGTCATGTCCCATTTGGTCAGCAGGGTATTGGCCATCTGCTGGACTTCAATATTGTCGAACGGTTTTTTCAGGATCAGTAGCCGGTCATGGGCCTGCAAACGGTCCAGCAGTTCATCCCACGAATAATCAGAGTAGGCGGTACACACCACCACTTGCAGGCGCGGGTCTTCCTGCCACAGGTATTCGATGGTTTGTGCACCGTCCCAGCCGTCGGGCATGCGCATGTCGACGAAGGCCATGGCGTAGGGACGGTTTTCCTTCAGGGCGAATTTAAGCTTGCCCAGGCCTTCCTGGCCGCCGAACGCCGAGTCCAGTTCGAACAATGCGCTGGCGGATTTCGCTGCGGCGCCGAACAGTGCGGCCTCCATCTCATCCAGTTCCACGTGTTGCACCGGGTTCGGGGTGAGGATCTTGCGAAAGTCCACGTGGATGGACGGTGTGTCATCGATCAACAAAATGCGTCGATTCGAAGGTTCGCTCATGCGTCACCTGCTACGGTTTTCAGGGGGATCTGCAAGGTGAACTGTGCGCCTTTGCCCGGCCCGTCGCTGTGGGCGGTCAAGTGTCCGTTCATCTCGATGGCGGCCAGGGCGCAGCTGTGCAGGCCGAAGCCGTGGCCTTCCTTGCGGGTGGTAAAACCGTGGGCGAAGATCCGTGTCATGTTCTCCTCCGGGATCCCTTCACCGTCGTCCTTGACGCTGACTTGCAGGGTGGCGTCGTCGACGATTTTCACCCCCAGGGTCATCTGGCGCGGGCGGTTGCTCAGGTCGGACATCGCGTATTTGGCGTTGCTGATCAGGTTGATCAGAATCAGCAGCAGCCGATGCTTGTCGCCCATCACCCGCGGCACTTCGCTGTACTCCTTGACCACCGTGACATGGTGCCGGGTCAGGGCGCCGGAGTTCATGCGCAGGGCGTCCTCCAGCAGTTCGCTGATGTGCAGCGGCTCCATCAGGCTGTTGGCGCCTGCGTAGGACTGCTGGGTGGCGACGATGTCCTTGATGTGGTCCACGCTTTTGGTCAGTTGCGCCAACTCGTCGGTCATGCCCTGTTGTTCGAGGGCAATGGCGTCCACCAGTTGATTAAGGTAACCGGGCAGCAATTTACCCTTTGCATCCTCGGTTAGAAAACTGCCCAGGTCCGTCGGGTGCTCGTTGATCAATTGCATCGCCTTGCTCAGCCCCAGGGCCTTGCTGCTGCGCAGTTTGCGGGTGACCAGATCGGCGGAGATGTTCACGCTGTTGAGCACGTTGCCGACGTTGTGCAGCACGTTGGTGGCGATCTCGGCCATGCCGGCCTGGCGCGCGGTGTCGAGCAGTTCGCTCTGGGTATCCTTGAGTTCCTGGGTGCGTTCTTCGACGCGTATCTCCAGCTCTTCGTTGGCGGTTTGCAGGGCTTCGTTGACGCGATTGATCTCGGTGAAGCTGCGCATCAAGCGAATCGCCAGGTACACCAGCACCAGCACCAGCAACGTCGAGAACACCAGCATGTATAAGTGATAGCGCTGATAAACCGCGTCGGCCTGTTGCTGATCCTTGTTCAACAGGCCGGTGATGTCGTCCAGGCGTTCGGCCACGGGAACGGCTTCAATGTTGTCCAGCAGCCGGTTGACGATCGGTTGTTCGCGCAGGATCAGTGCGATGTGGTTGCTCAAAATGTCGATCGGCTCGTGGAACGGCTCCGGCAGCCGCGTTTTGTTCACCCCCAGTTTGTTCAGGCCTACCAGAATGTCGGCGGCCCTGTCGTCAGAGGTGACCTGGGCAAATTCCAGGCTGCTGAGCAGCAGGTCATAGGTGTCGGTGGCGATGTTCTGCAGTTGCAGTTTGTCGCCATCCACCAGTTCGGCCAGGGGTTGCTGGATGTCGTCCTCGGCAGTGGGCAAAAACGCCAGGGAGTTGCGCAGCACCGCGTTGTGGGATTTGAACTGTTCCACCAGCCGGGTCTTTTCCTGGATGGCGGCCAGGTAGGCGTCATGGCTGGTTTTCCACATGGCCGCGTCATTGCGCCCGTGGCCCGACTCCATGCTGTCGAACCGCTCCCACAGTTCTGTCATCTCGGTCAGCGGTGTGACCAGCGGATCGTAGTTGTGATAGATGGTGATCCGGGCCTTGAGAATCTCGGTTTCCCATTGCGCGTTGAGCTGTTTCATCCGGCCGATCAAATCCCGGGAGTCGGTGTAAGTCGAGGTCTGGTCGGAGCTGGATTTGAGGTACAGGAACAACAGGATTGAGGCCAGGGCCAGCGCCACAAAACTCAGCAAGGCCATGCTGCGACGTCGCGACATTTTCATAGCGGCTTGCCCTCCCATTCACCGGTCAGGGTCTTGAGGAACAGGATGATCAGTGCCTTGTCATCGGCCGAAGGCACACGGCCGAGCTGGTACTTGAACATCACATCCACCGCCTCTTCGAGGGTTTTCGCCGAGGCGTCGTGGAAGTACGGTGCGGTCACGGCGACGTTACGCAAACTCGGGACCTTGAACACGTTGCGGTCCTCTTCATCCTTGGTCACCAGGTATCGTCCCAGGTCGGACTCGGTGAGGTTGCCCCGGGCCTGGAAGTAATCGCCCATGACCCCGAATTTCTGGAACATGTTGCCGCCGATGTTCACCCCTTGATGACAGGAAATGCAGCCGTAATCCTTGAAGCGCAGATAACCGTACTTTTCGTCGAGGGTGAGAATGTCGGTGTTGCCCAGCAGGTATTGATCAAAGCGCGAGTTGGCGCTGAGCAGCGTGCGCTCGTAGCTGGCCAGGGCGTTTTGCACATTGCCCATGGTCACGCCGTCCGGGTAGGCATTGGCGAACGCGGTTTTATAGGTCGGGTCGGTGGCCAGCGTCTGCACCACGTGCTCCCAGTTGCTGCCCATTTCGCTGGGGCTCTGCACCACTTCGTGGACCTGGGTTTCCAGGGTGTCGGCCCGGCCATTCCAGAACTGACGGAAGTTCAGGGTGGCGTTGAACACCGAGGGGGTGTTCATGGCGACCGGTTGGCCGTTGAAACCGATGGAAAACGGTTTGTTGTCGGCGCCGCCGGTTTCCAGACGATGGCAGCTGGCGCAGGACAGGCTGCCATTGACCGACAAGCGCGGCTCATTGAACAACTGCCGGCCGAGTTCGACCCGCAGCGGATTTTGCTGTGGCGCGGCGGGTAACGGTTTGAGCGGTTCGTCCAGCGGAGCGCCGGTGGCGGTCAGGGAGATCGCCAACAATAAAATCGCAAGCAAGTGGGCACGATAGGGCGACATCGGTTATTTCCTTGGCGGTTGGCCTGTGTGTCGTGGCGCGTCGCTTATGTCTGGGCAGATGGAAGTGGTTTCACGGACATCAAATAATGTGCAAACGCATCCGGTGCCACAGCTTTGCTGAAGTAATAGCCCTGGCCTTCCTCGCAGTGGTGAGCCTTGAGGAAATCCAGCTGTTCGAGGGTCTCCACGCCTTCAGCGATAACGGTCAGTTTGAGGCTCTTGCCCAGGCTGATGATGGCGTTGACGAGGGCGGCATCACTGCTGTCGCGGCTCAAGCCGCGAATGAACGACTGGTCGATTTTCAGCACGTCGATGGGAAACCGTCGCAGGTAGCTCAGGCTGGAATAACCGGTACCGAAGTCATCGATGGCCAGTCGCACGCCCAAGGCCTTGATCCGGTTCAGGGCGGTCACGGTGGCGTCGATGTTCTGCATCAACACCCCTTCAGTGATTTCCAGCTCCAGCAGCGTCGGATCCATACCGGTCTGCTTCAATATCTGTTCGATGACATCGACAAAGTCGCGCTGCCGGAAGTCGATGGCCGACACGTTCACCGAGATGCAGATTTTCGGCAGCCCGGCCTCTTGCCAGATACACGCCTGCCGACAGGCCTGGGCCATCACCCATTTGGTCAGCGGCACAATCAAGCCGCTGTCTTCGGCCACGGCGATGAAATCCGATGGGTAGACCCAGCCTTGCCCGGGTTTTTTCCAGCGGATCAGCGCTTCGGCGCCGACCACCTGGCCACTGCTCAGGTCCATTTTTGGTTGGTAATGCAGCACAAATTCATTGCGTTCCAGGGCCAGGCGAATGCCCGATTCAATGCTCTGTTGTTCCCGGGCACGCTGGTTCATTTCGTCAATGAAAAAGCTGAAATCGTTCGGGCCGTTTTCCTTGACGTTGCGCATCGCGGTTTCGGCTTTCTTGATCAGCACGATGGCGTCCAGGCCATCCTCGGGGTAAATGCTGATCCCCAGGCTGGCGGTGACGCTCAGGTCGTGGCCGGCGATATGCTGGGGAGTACGGATGGCATTCAAGAGTTTTTCGGCGATGCCCTTGGTCTGCTGTGGATGGCGAACGTCCGCGAGGATCACCACGAACTCATCGGAGCCGTAGCGAAACACCGAGTCGGACTCGCGCACGCTCGCCACCAGGCTCTGCCCGACCCGTTTGAGCATCTCGTCACCGGCCGGATGCCCCAGGGCATTGTTGATGCGCTTGAAACGGTCCAGCCCGAGAAACATCACCGCCAGTTGTCTGTCATGGCGCCGGGACAAGGCCAGGGACTGGTTCAAACGGTCACCGAGCAAGGTGCTGTTGGGCAACTCGGTGAGGACGTCGTACTGCAATAAGTGCGAGACCTTGAGCAGTTCGTGCACCCGGGCCTCGATGGTCTGTTCCAGGCTCAGCACTTTATTCGCGGCGTCCTGGGCCATCTGCCATTTCCAGGTCATGGCGCTGGCCATCTGACGGATTTCCAGGCTGTCGAAAGGCTTTTTCAGCACCAGCAACTGGTCGCCGAATTCGAGCCGCTCGGCCATGGCCTCCCAGCTGTAGTCCGAATAAGCGGTGCACAGCGCGATTTGCAGGTGCGGGTCGGCTTTCCACAGTTGTTCGATGGTTTCCAGCCCGTCCCAGCCCGGCGGCATGCGCATGTCGGTGAACGCCAAGGCATACGGGCGACCTTCGGAGCGGGCGCGCTTGACCAGTTCCAGGGCTTCCTGGCCCTGGTAAGCGGAATCGAGCTCAAAGGTCAGCCGGTCGGGCGGCAGGGTGCCGAACAGCGCTTCCTCAGTACCGGCCAGGTCTTGTTCCCCTTCTGCGTCGGGGTCGAGGATTTTGCGGAAGTCATGATGAATCGACGGCGTGTCGTCGATGATCAGGATGCGCCGGTTGGTCCGAACGAAAGGCGACTTCATCCGTTTTCCTCCGTGGAACGCCGGGGATCGTCCTGGGTGCGGTCGCTGTCAGTGCCCGAGGGCACGATGCTGCCGGCCTTCAGCAGCTCGGCGGCCTGTTGGCTGCTGACCGCTTTGCTGAAGAAGTAGCCCTGAGCGTTCATCGGTGAACCGGTGGCCATCAGCGAACTGCGTTGCTCCTGGGTTTCGACGCCCTCGGCGATGATGCCGATCCCTACCTCACGGGCAAAATTGATGATGGCCCGCAAGGTGTTCGCGCTGGCCGGGTCCTGAGCGGCAGTGTCGATAAACGCCTGGGCAAGTTTCAGGTGATTGACCTGGTAGGTCTTGAGGTAATCGAACGAGGAATATTCGGTGCCGAAGTCGTCGATGGCGATCTTCACCCCCAGCTCCCGCAGCCGTGGCAGCACATCGTTGTGGGTCCACTTGGTCTGGGCCAGGGTCGCTTCAGTGACATCGAAGCGCAGGTCCCACGGGCACAGTTCCCAGCGCGCAGTGGTGCGCAGCACGTCATAGATCAGCTCCGGCCCGCTCTTGAGCTGGGCCAGGGACAGCTTGATCGCGATCACCGGGGGCGCCATGCCTTCGTCGCGCCACTGGCGCATCTGTCGGCAGGCTTGATCCAGCACCCAGTGGCCAAGGGCGACGATAGTCCCGGTTTTTTCGGCGGCCGGCAGGAACGCCGGGCCTTCGAGAATCCCGCGGGTGGGATGGTTCCAGGTGACCTGGGCTTCCATGCCGAGGATCTTGCCGGTGCTCAGGTCCACTTCCGGCCAGTAATGCAGTTCGAGTTCTTCGTGTTCGATGGCGGTTTTCAGTTCGCTGGCGATGGTCATGCGCTCGACCACTTCCTGATTGATCTCCTCGGAATGGAAGTGGTACTGGTTGCGACCCTGCTCCTTGGAGCGATAGAGCGCCATGTCGGCTTGGGTCAACAGGCTGTCGGCGCTGAGGATTTCCGCGGTGCAACTGCTGATGCCGATGCTGACCGAGGCCCGGACATCGTTGCCGGCCAAGGAGTAGGGCTGCATCAGCGCATCGCGGACCTTCACCGCCAGCGCCGCAGACTGGGTCGGGTCGCTGACATCAAGTTGCAGGATGGCGAACTCGTCACCACCGAGCCGGGCGACCACGTCGTTTTCGCGCACACAGGCCTTGATCCGCCGGGCCACCTCTTGCAGCAACAAGTCGCCCACCGGATGGCCGAGGGTGTCGTTGATGCGCTTGAAGTGATCCAGGTCCAGGTAAAAAATCGCGAAGGCGGCCGCCCCTCGACGCGCCGCCGCGAATGCCTGATGCAGCCGTTCGATCAGGGTCGCGCGATTGGCCAGCCCGGTCAGCCCGTCGGTGCGGGCCAGCAGGGCGATTTTTTCTTCGGCCAGTCGGCGTTCAGTAATGTCGAGGATGATGCCTTCGACTTCCAGTAACCGACCTTCAGCGTCGCGCACCGGGATATAGCGGTTTTCGACCCAGCGCCAGGCACCGTCGCCAGTGCGCATGCGAAATTCGATGGAGGCGCCCTCGGCATGGCGGTCCAGCACCCGTGCCATGGCGGTGTCGACCTTCGGCAGGTCGTCGGGGTGAATCAGCTCTTTGGACCAATTGGCCGACGCCACCAGTTTGGCCGCGATGTGACCGTACTTGGTGATGTTGTGCGAGATGTACATCAACGGAAACGATGGCTCGCCGCGCAGCCGATACAGGATCGTCGGGCTGTTTTGCACGATGATGTTGGCGTCGGACAGCTCCAGAGTGCGTTCTTCGACCGCTTGTTCGAGCAACGACATTTTCAGCGCGGCGTCTTCGGTCATCTGCCATTTTGCGGTGAGCGCACTGGCCATCTGACGGATTTCGATGGCATCGAAGGGCTTTTTCAGGATCAGCAGGCGATCGCCCAGTTCCAGGCGTTCGTCGATGTCTTCCCAGGAATAGTCGGAATACGCTGTGCACAGCGCCACTTGCAGCTTGGGGTCGACTTGCCACAGCCGTTCGATGGTTTCCAGGCCGTCCCAGCCCGGTGGCATGCGCATGTCGATGAACGCCATGGCGTAGGGCAGGTCGTTGGCCAGTGCGTTTTCGACCATGTTCAGGGCTTCAAGGCCTTGAAACGCGGAATCGAGCACAAAGCTTTGCAACGTGATGGCAGCCGTTGATCCGAAAAGCGCTCTTTCGGTACTGTCCAGATCGTCGTCCTCGATTGACTGAGGGCTGAGGATCTTTTCGAAATCCCTATGGATCGTGGCGGTATCGTCAACGATGAGAATTCGCCGGTTGACCCGTGCAAGTAGCGTACTCATAGGGAGACGCCTGGGCCGACAGCGGTTCGAAACGGTCTGTTCATAGGGGCATCCTTTCCCTGATCACCTGGCCGAACGGTTACAGATTTGTGGATCCGAGTTCGCTGAGCATAGTCCCCTTACCCGGAGTTCGCTTGTGTGTATCAGGGAAATGAAATACCGAGAGTTCCTGAAAATCATCTAGCCTGTAGGTCAGGCTCCGGCAAGAGTGGATGTTTGTCGCCGCCTGACATAACGCAAGGCCCTGTTTCACTCGAGGTGACGCCATGGAAGAGCAACTCCCTACGAATTTGACCGATAAACCCAAGGTGTTGCTGGTCGACGACGAAGAATCAATCCTCAACAGCCTGCGTCGGCTGTTGCGCGGCCAACCCTACGAGGTGCTGCTGGCCACCAGCGGTGCCCAGGCGCTGGAGATCATGGCGCAACACAGCATCAATCTGGTGATGACCGATGCGCGCATGCCCAACATGGATGGCGCCACCTTGCTGGCGCACATCCATCAGATTTACCCGACGACTACGCGTATCTTGCTCACGGGTTACGCGGACCTGCCGACGATCATCAAGGCCATTAATGATGGGCAGATTCACCGCTACATCAGCAAGCCCTGGAACGACGAGGAAATGCTCCTGACCCTGCGCCAGGCCCTGGACCATCAGCATTCCGAGCGCGAACGTGTGCGCCTGGTGCAACTGACCCGGCAACAGAACGATCAGTTGAAAACCCTCAATTCCACCCTGGAAAAACATGTCGCGGCGCGCACTTGCGAGTTGCAACAGACCGCCGACATGCTCGACCTGGCCTATGAAGAGCTCAAACACAGCTATGTCACGGGCACCGAGGTGTTCTCGCTGCTGGCTAACTTGCGCCTGCCGCCGGCCAAGCAGACCAACCGCCAGATCATCGAACTGGTGCGGGTGTACTGCAAACTCCATGGACTGGACGAAGGCACCAGCCGCGACCTGACCATGGCTGCCGCGCTCTACAACATCGGCAAGCTGAGCTGGACCGACAGCATGATGATCACGCCGTCGGACATGCTCCATCACATTGACCGCGACCGTTATCGCGAGTACCCGAAGCAGAGCGAGTCGCTGCTGATGACCCTCGACCCGATGAAGGATGCCGCCCGTCTGATCCTGCACCACCAGGAGCGCTGGGACGGCAGCGGGTTCCCTGACCGACTCAAGGGGGAGGCGATTCCGTTCGGTTCGCGGTTATTGAAACTGGCGGTGGATTTCATTGAATTGCAGCGCGGGTTGATCCTTGAACGGCAGATGAACAGCGACGAAGCGCTGGTGTATATCCGCAGCTATACCGGGCGTCTCTACGATCCCGAACTGGTGGAGGATTTCATCCACGTCTGCGCCGCGTACCTGAGCGATGTGACGTTGGCCGACCCTTCGGTCAAAGTGCTGAATACGCGGGATCTGGCGGCGGGGATGATCCTGGCGCGCAACCTCAACGCCGACAACGGCATGTTGCTGCTCAATGCCGGCAAGGTGCTGAATGCACCGCTGGTGGACAAATTGATCGCCTTCGAAACCATGGAAGGCGCCAAATACAGCGTCTTCGTAAAAGTGCCGGAGGAAGTCGAAGCCCTGTTGGAGCGCGCTATTTCGTAGACGCGAGGCATTGCTGTAATGCCCGACAATGAACCTGTGGCCAGACGGCTGTTGTGGCGAGGGAGCTTGCTCCCGCTGGACTGCGCAGCAGTCCCCAGCTTTTCAGGGCCGCTTCGCAGCCCAGCGGGAGCAAGCTCCCTCGCCACAGGCAAGCCCCCTCGCCACAGGTAATCTCCCTCATCACAGGTTATTCTTGCGCCTTTTAACCAAGGCCAACCCCCATCCATGACCCTTTCAGTCGCTGCCTCGCCCCGCATCATCCGTATCGCTGCGGCCCTGTTGATCGGTTCCGATGGCCGCACGTTGCTTGTGCGCAAACGCGACACCGAGGCGTTCATGCAGCCGGGCGGCAAGATCGAAGCCCATGAGCAACCGGCCCACGCCCTGGCCCGGGAGCTGGAAGAAGAGTTGGGCCTGGTCGTCGACCCGGCGCAGGCCACCTATCTGGGACAGTTTTCGGCACCGGCCGCCAACGAGCCGGGTTTTGTCGTGCAGGCCGAGTTGTTCTTGCTACGCATCGATTCAGACGTCTCGCCGGCGGCAGAGATCGAAGAGGTACGCTGGATCGATCCGGCTACCGACGGCAACCTTACGCTGGCGCCATTGACACGGGACGTGATCCTGCCGTTTTATCGAGCCTCGTTGACCACGATCGCCTGATCAAAACAGGACCAAAGGGCTGCCCCATGATCCCGCTCCAAGACTTGCTGATTTTCGCCGCCGCTGCATTGCTGATGGTCCTGACGCCGGGGCCGAACATGATCTACCTGATCTCCCGTTCGATCTGCCAGGGGCGCAAGGCCGGCGTCACCTCATTGCTTGGCGTGGTGGCGGGGTTCTTCGTGCATTTGTTCGCTGCCGCGGCCGGTTTGACCGCGGTGTTTCTGGCCGTGCCAATGGCCTATGAAGTACTGAAATGGGCCGGCGCCCTATATCTGGTGTGGCTGGCCTGGCAGGCAGTTAAGCCCGGTGCTCGCTCGCCGTTCGAGGCCCAGCAATTGCCGCCGGATTCGTCGCGCAAACTGATCACCATGGGCTTTCTCACCAGCGCCCTGAATCCGAAGATCGCGGTGTTTTACCTGTCGGTGTTCCCGCAGTTCATCAGCCCGGAACATGGCTCGGTGTTTACCCAAAGCATTATTCTTGGCCTGACCCAGATCAGCGTGAGTTTCTGCGTGAACCTGCTGATTGCATTGTTCGCCGCCGGGATCGCCTCGTGGTTCGTCAAGAACCCGACCTGGCTCGCGGTGCAGCGTTATTTCATGGGGTTTGTGCTGTCGGCACTGGCCGTGCGGCTGATGTTTGAACAACGTAAGGCGGCTTGACCATGTGGATCGAACGACTGGATGCCAGCCATGCCCTGAACTATCGGGCGTTGATGCTTGAAGCCTACGACCTGCATCCGCAAGCGTTCACTTCCAGCGGACGCGAGCGCGCCACGATGCCGTTGAGCTGGTGGGAATCGCGGTTGACCAGCAAACTCGACGCGGTGTTTGGCGCGTTCGAGGATAGCCAGTTGGCCGGCATCGTCGGCCTGGCCTTCGAACCCCGGGAAAAGGCCCGGCACAAGGCGACGTTGTTTGGCATGTACGTGTCTGGCACAGTCCGCCAGCGCGGGCTCGGCTTTCAACTGGTGCAGGCGGCGTTGGCTGAAGCGCAAAACCATCCGGGCCTGAGGCTGATCCAGTTGACCGTTACCGCTGGCAACGAAGCCGCGTTCAAGTTGTATCAACGCTGCGGCTTCATCCAGTACGGTTTAGAACCGTTGGCGGTGCGGGTGGGCGAGGAGTACTTCGACAAGATCCATATGTGGCGAGAAGTCTGACACCCCGACAATCCCCTGTGGGAGCGGGCTTGCTCGCGAATGCGGTCTAACATTCAACATTGATGTTGGCTGACACACCGCTTTCGCGAGCAAGCCCGCTCCAATATTTGATCGCACTTCAGGTCGATAACGATTAGCGAACCGCGCTAACCCCATCCAGCGTCGAGAATGACGTGTCCTTTGCCGTCAGCAAAAAATCGCGCATATACGGCGCGTCCAGCATGTCGGCGCGAATCCCGGCGTACAACGTCGCAAACAACCCTTTCTCGCCCAGCCGCTTGGCCTTCACGTAACCCCGTGAGCTGTATTCATGCAGCGCCCAATGCGGCATGCCGCACACGCCGCGACCGCTGGCCACCAGTTGCATCATCATCACCGTCAGTTCCGAGGTCCGGACCTGTGCCGGTTCGACGTCCGCCGGTTCCAGAAACCGCGTGAAGATGTCCAGCCGATCCCGCTCAACCGGGTAAGTGATCAAGGTTTCCGTGAGCAAATCTTCCGGCACGATATAAGCCTTGTTCGCCAACCGGTGCTGATTGGCCACCGCGAGCATTGCTTCATAGGTGAACAACGGCACATAGGTGATCCCGGCCAGTTCCAGCGGATCGGAGGTCACCACCAGATCCAGATCGCCACGGGCCAGGGCCGGCAGCGGGGCGAAGGAGAAGCCCGAGGCCAGGTCCAGTTCGACTTCCGGCCAGGCATCGCGGAACTGGTCGATGGTCGGCATCAGCCACTGGAAGCAACTGTGGCACTCGATCGCCATGTGCAGGCGCCCGGCGGTACCGCCGGCCAGCCGCGCGATGTCGCGCTCGGCGCCACGCAGCAGCGGCAGGGTCGCGTCGGCCAGTTGCAGCAGGCGCAAACCGGCGCTGGTGAAACGCACCGGTTTGGTCTTGCGCACGAACAACGGCATGCCCATACGCTCCTCCAGTTCCTTGAACTGGTGAGACAGGGCCGACTGGGTCAGGTGCAGGCGATCAGCCGCATCCACCAGGCTATCGGCTTCGCGCAAGGCGTGCAGGGTCTTCAGGTGACGGATTTCAAGCACCGGGGGCTCCATGAGGAAAACTTGTGATGAACACGAAAAGGTTGAGTTTGTCTCATGTTGGGTTGACTGTCGACAATAGCGCCATGTTTTCACAACCTCTTTCACAGGAAGAAACACACCATGGCCCTGGCCCACACACTTGGTTTCCCGCGCATCGGCGCTGACCGCGAACTCAAAAAAGCCCTCGAATCCTACTGGAAGGGCGATCTCGATCAGGACTCGCTGAAAAGCGTCGGCCGCCAATTGCGCGCCACCCACTGGCAATTGCAGAAAGACGCCGGCATCGACCTGCTGCCGGTGGGCGACTTCGCCTGGTACGACCAGGTGCTGAGCCATTCCCTGGCCTTCGGCGTGGTTCCCGAGCGTTTCGACAGCACGCTGGGTGCCAGCGGCCAGCCGACCCTCGACACCCTGTTCGCCATGGCCCGTGGCGCCACGGCTAACTGCTGCGGCGGCGACCACACCAAAGCGCAATACGCCCAAGAGCTGACCAAGTGGTTCGACACCAACTACCACTATCTGGTCCCGGAGTTCAGCGCGGATCAGCCGTTCAAACTGAGCTGGGAACAACTGTTCGACGAAGTCGAGGAAGCCAAGGCCCTGGGCCACAACGTCAAACCCGTCATCATTGGCCCTTTGACTTACCTGTGGCTGGGCAAAGGCAAATCCAAGGGCGGTGGCAACGACTTCGACAAGCTCGAACTGTTGGAACGCCTGTTGCCGGTCTACAACGAAATCCTCAACCGCCTCGCTGAACAAGGCGTGGAATGGGTGCAGATCGATGAACCGATCCTGACCCTCGATCTGCCGCAAGCCTGGAAAAGTGCCTTCGAACGCGCCTATCACATCCTTCAATATTCGCCGCTGAAAAAACTCGTGGCGACTTACTTCAGCGGCCTGGAAGATAATCTCGGCCTGGCCGTCAGCCTGCCGGTGCAAGGTTTGCACATCGACGCGGTACGGGCGCCGGATCAACTTGGCCAAGTGCTGGATCGCCTGCCGACCTACAAGATTTTGTCGGTGGGCCTGGTCAACGGTCGCAACATCTGGCGCTGCGAACTGGAGCAAGTGCTCGCGCAACTGCAACCGGCGCAAGAGCGTTTTGGCGACAACCTGTGGGTCAGCAGTTCCTGCTCGTTACTGCACAGCCCGGTGGACGTGGAGCGCGAAGACAAACTAGACCCGGAACTGAAATCCTGGCTGGCCTTCGCTGTGCAGAAGTGTGGCGAAATCGCCGTCCTGCGCGATGCCCTCAACGATCCGCAATCACCCAAGGTACAAGCCGCATTGGTCGAGAGTCGTGCGATTCAAGCCAGTCGTGCCCAGTCGCCGCGCATCCACAAAGTCGAAGTCCAGGCCCGAATCGCCGCCATCGGCGCCAAAGACAGCCAACGCCATTCGCCGTTTACCAAGCGCATCGAACAGCAGCGCGCACGCCTGCAATTGCCGGCGTTCCCGACCACCACCATCGGCTCGTTCCCGCAGACTGGCTCCATCCGTCTCGCTCGCCAAGCCTTCAAGCAAGGCAAGCTCTCGGCCAACGATTACACCGACGCCATGCACAGCGAAATCCGCCACGCGGTGCAAGTCCAGGAACGCCTGGGCCTGGACGTGCTGGTGCACGGTGAAGCCGAGCGCAACGACATGGTCGAGTACTTTGCCGAGCAACTCGACGGCTACCTGTTCACCCGTTTCGGTTGGGTGCAGAGCTATGGTTCGCGCTGTGTGAAACCGGCGATTATCTACGGCGACCTCAGCCGTCCGACCGCCATGACGGTCGACTGGATCACTTATGCGCAGAGCCTGACCGACAAAGTCATGAAAGGCATGCTCACCGGTCCCGTGACCATGCTGATGTGGTCGTTCCCGCGCGAAGACGTGTCGCGCAAAATCCAGGCGCAGCAATTGGCCTTGGCCCTGCGCGATGAAGTGCTGGATCTGGAAAACGCCGGCATCAAAATCGTCCAGATCGACGAAGCCGCATTCCGCGAAGGCTTGCCGCTGCGCCGGGCGCAATGGCAGGAATATCTGGACTGGGCGGTGGAAGCGTTCCGTTTGAGCGCCAGCGGTGTGCGGGATGAAACGCAGATTCATACGCACATGTGCTACAGCGAATTCAACGACGTGATCGAGTCCATCGCGGCCATGGACGCCGACGTGATCACCATCGAAACCTCGCGTTCGGGCATGGAATTGCTCAAGGCCTTCGAAGCGTTCGACTACCCGAACGATATCGGCCCGGGCGTGTATGACATCCACTCACCACGGGTGCCGGACACGGCTGAGATGGTCAAGTTGATGAGCAAAGCGGTGAAGCGGATTCCGGCTGAGCGGCTGTGGGTGAATCCGGATTGTGGGTTGAAAACTCGCGCATGGCCGGAGACCGAGGCGGCGCTGGTGAACATGGTGGCGGCGGCGCGGCAGTTGCGCAGTCAGTTGGCGTAAGGTTCAGCGGCGCCTGCTCTGGCGCCTTCGCGAGCAAGCCCGCTCCCACATTGGATCTTTTGCGAACAAAGCATTTGTGATCACTGAAGGTCCAATGTGGGAGCGGGCTTGCTCGCGAAGAACGATAACGCGGTCTCAAAAATGACCACTTGGCAATCTTCATCAAACTGTCACGCCACTGAGCCCTCAAAACCCGTTGACCGATCTCCGGTCAGCGGGAATTGAGGCCTTAGTTGACCCGCTGGATTTGAATCCAGGGAATGATCCAGTCATTGCCTGTGCCGGTGGCCAGAACATTGGAGATCATCAGTCTGTCGCTGGGGCTGGTCGGGATGAAATTCAGCGTGTAATACCGGGCATCGGGATGGTTGATGGTTAGGTTTGGGCTCGTGGCGCCGTTAGTTCTCAAGGTCACTATCGGTACCGCGTAGTCTTGCGGGAATCGTGCGAAATTGACGGTGAAGTAGTAAGTCTTGCCGGGCGTCAAATTGTTGAAGTCCTTGTACAGGACGACCCCCGCTGAGTTATTGGTGTTGGTGTTGTTGAACAGCACGTATTGGTTGATGTTGAACTGGGCTAGGAAGATGAAACGCAGGTCATTTGGCTGAGCCGCCGGCCCTTGCTGCCAGCCGTTGTAGGCCGGATTGACGAAGTTTGTAATTTCGAGCACAAGCCCTTCCAGCACCGTGAACGCTCGTGGCCCAGAGACCAGGTCGCTACCATCGGTGGTTCGTGCCGTGAGGGTATGAGTGGTCACGTTGAATGTTCGTGCCGGGACCGTCCAGATCCCGCTGTCATCGACCGGGAACCGACCGAGGGGGGCGCCGTTATCCAATACCTCCACCTCTTCCCCCGCTTCGGCCGTACCGCTGATGCTCAGCGTGCGGTAATACGTCGATCCCCGATCGCCAACCACCGCTCCGCCGGCCGTCACGCTGGTGATTTCCGGTGTTTCACTCGAGTCATGAACGATGAGCGTCAACTCCCGTGATGGCAGCTGCCGGATACCCCGGATAAACAGGTAACTCACGATCACCACCCGGCCTCTGTTGGCCTTGATAAAGGCGGTGCTCAAGGGGAAGTCGGCCAGACCGTTGTCGTCCAGTTCCACCGGAGTGAACGCCGGGGAGCCGTCCCCGGGAGCGCCCCGAACAATCAATTGGACCTCATCGCCTGGGCGGAACCCCGGAACGCTGACCCGCCCCCTGGCCCCTTGCGGGTTGTCTTTGGGCTCAAGCACGCCGCCGGGTGCGACGATCACCTCGGGCGGTGGCAAGTCCGGTACGCCGACGCCAATAACCCGCGCGGTGGCAATTTTCGAGTTGGCAATGAAGACGCCGTTTCTGGATTGCACATAGCTGCCAGTCACCCCCCGTCCGGAGATGACCAGGTTATTGGGCACCAGCAGTGGCAACGGCAAGGGGATGCCGAACTGGCCGGTCACTGTCCCTGACACCGCGAAGTCAGGGCTGGGAGGGCTGCTGTATTTGGCGTCGATCGTGTCGCCAATCACAAACTGCGGGGCGGCGGCCCTGACCAGCATGATCAGGTCTTCGCTGCCCATCTGTTCCAGGTCGATAAGGGTTGAATCCGTGTCGTTCGAGTTGTCGAAAAACACCGGAGCCGGGCGCCGCACACCCGCGAGATCGACATCGATAAAGATAGGCGCCGAGAACGGGTCGGACGGGTCCGCGCCGTTGGTGATCTGGTCATGCACGGTGTAACTGAACACAAATTCCGGGCTGTCGCCGGCATCCTTGAAGTTTTGCGCAATCAATTTGCGCACAATGCACAGGGGCGTGCTTTCACCGAACTCTGGGGCCTCGCTCGGCAAGACCGTGAAGTGCAGAGTAGAGGTCCCCAGTCGCAGCTCGATGATGTCGTAAGCCCGGCAGTAGGGGTAGCAAAAGCTCACCTCGACATCCTGCAACGCCCGAGCGGCATCCAGGCCATTGTCGATGATGTCTTGCGGCAATTTCAGTTGCAGTTCGGAGTGTCCTGGCTCGGTGTCGAGGTCTTTGTTACCCGGGCGGATTTCGTTGTACAAGATACTCAATGGCGGCTCGGAAAAATCGGCATTTCCGCCGACCCGACTGACGATGGCGACAAGAAAATTGACGGCATACGGGTTGAGCTGATGATTGGGGATTTTCATCAGATGCCGAGCATTCTCTTCGCCGTCTGCAACGATGAGGGTATCGACAATGTTATCGTTGAGAACGAGGTCGAGGACATCAAGGGGCTCCCCCCCGACCAGGGGGTCGATGACGACCTGGGCTCCATTCGGGTCCCGGTCATCGTATATTCTGATCGAGACCCCGCAGTGCGCCCCGACCACAGGCTCGGTACTCCCCTGAATATTCGGCACGCCGATCCTCAAGACCCCGCTTTCGGGTTCACTGAGTGTGCTGCCGACTGTGTCGGCTTCTGGCGGATGCTGCGCCTCACTGACCCTGCGGGTGTTACCCACGATGAGTATTTCCCGTGAGGGTAATGGTTGCGTCCCGCCGTTGCCGTCAGTCCGGGTAAAGGAAAGCCGGGCGCTGCCGCCGGCAAGTACCTGGATATCGGCGTTGGCAATCTTGAAATTAAGCGTCGATTGGGTCTCGAGGGTTTGTGTTTCGGTGAGCACATGTGGCTCGCCTGTACGGTCCAGCCCTAACCAGTAAAGCGCCAGCGTGTCGCCGGGGTCAAAGTCTTGCGTATCGAGACGGACATCAAGCGCCTGGCTCCCCAGTTGGCTCAGGTAGAGGGTGTTCTGCTCGTCAACGCCCGCCACGGTCGGCGGTGCGGACTCATTGGCGTCGCTCTGGATCGTGACTGAGAGGCCCAGTGAGTGATCCGTGGCGCTGTTGCCGACTTCATCAACAATCCTGTAGTACAGAACGACTTCGCCATCACCGTTCTCGGCAAACATGTCCTTAAGCAGGGTAAAGGTCAGAGGCTTTTCGACTTCATCTGCTTCCACGGTATGGGGTATGGCGGACTTGCCGAATATCAGCGTCACCACATCGCCACGGCACATGTTTTCGTAAGGGACAACCGTGACCGTTTCATCCCGCAAGCCGCTCAGGAGGGGCGAGCTGAGCTGTGGTGCCGCCAACAGGTAATGCCCCGGCGCGTCCGGGTTCGGATCGATGCCGCCGGGCAAACGGGTTTTGACCAGCACCTTCTGCGGCACAGACCACTCAAGATTCACCCGATAAGTCACGCTGATCAAACCTTCGGGGATCAGCCTTGCCGGGATGTACTGGACGATCGGTTCGCCCGCGTAATCCACCTTGACCGGCAGCACCAGGACCAGGCGGTCGTCGATATACACCAATACACTGTCGCCGGGTTTGACCGAGTCGGAATCAATGCGGACCTGCAATCCAGACGCTTTGACCATGGCCTGATTGACGCCCAGGATCGCGCTATCGGCAAAGGGCAGCGCTGTCGGAATATCAATCGCCGGGCGCGGGCGTTTTTTTGGGATATGGAACGAATGCTCTTGGCGACGATAGTCAGTGCTCATGATCCGGGCTCCGGTGGCAGGGCGCATAAATGACAGTGGATGCATGGCTGATTGGATGCTTCAGGGATGGGGTTGGCTACTGTCAGAAATAACAGGTAGCGAGTGGTTTTCGATGAATGGTCATTGCGCAAGAGCGGGGCAGGAAGGCCCTCGCCAGGCGGTCCATGTGAGACGGACTGCCCATCCCCAGGGGGGTATAGAGTTACCGCACATGACCACTCGGCAATCTTCATCAAACTGTCACGCAACTGTGGCAGCGCGCTTGAACAAACTTCATCAGACTCGCGCTCTACTGGGGTTCTGCGTTTCGGTGTTTTTCATGCGTGTATTTCTCTTCCTGGCAGCGCTGTTGTTCGGCCTGCCGTCCTTTGCGGCGTCGCGCTGCGATGTCAATGTTCCGACCGAGCACGTCGATCTGGATCAGGTGAGCCTGGCGTACCAAAGCATCGGCCGTGCGTCCGATCCGGCGTTGCTGTTGGTGATGGGGCTTGGCGGGCAACTGATCCACTGGCCGGACGAGGTGGTGGTTGCGTTGTGTCAGCAGGGCTTTCGGGTGATTCGCTATGACAACCGCGACGTCGGGCTGTCGACCTGGCGCCAGGCCCCGGCCAACGCCAACCTGACTTTTGAAGTGTTGCGCTACAAACTCGGTTTGCCGGTGGCGGCGCCGTACACGTTGACCGATATGTCCGAGGACGCGTTGGGGCTGATGGATGCGTTGCACATCGAGCAATTTCACGTGTTGGGCGCGAGTATGGGCGGGATGATCGCCCAGCATCTGGCGGCGATGGCGCCGCAACGGGTCGAGAGTCTGACGCTGATCATGACCAGTTCCGGGGCTGAAGGCTTGCCGGCGCCGAGTGCGGCGTTGGTGCAGTTATTGTCGCGGCGCAGTGCACCGAATCGCGAGGTGGCGTTGGAGCAGCAAGCCGATTTGCTCGCGGCGCTTAGCAGCCCAAACGTGAGTGATGATCGAAAGCTGCTGCTGCAACAGGCTGCCGCGTCGTACGACCGGGCCTTCAACCCCGAAGGCGTGAAGCGCCAGATCATGGCGATCCTCGCGGAGCCGAGCCGGGTGGCGTTGCTCAATCAATTGCGGGTGCCGACGCTGGTGGTGCACGGCACGGCGGATCCGTTGTTGCCGGTGATGCACGGCGTGCACCTGGCGGCGCATATCCGTGGCAGCCAGTTGAAACTGATTCCGGGCATGGCCCATCGTTTCCAGGAAGCGTTCAAGGCGCCGTTACTGGCGGCGGTGTTGCCGTACTTGCAGGCCCACCGCGAAGACACCTCGCATTGGGCGCAGATTGAGCCGGTGGAGACGCCGAATCTGTTGTAACACCCTCCGCATATTTGGTGGATGACGCTGTCCCCTGTGGGAGCGGGCTTGCTCGCGAAGGCGGTGTGTCAGCTGAATTGATGTTGGCTGACACTCCCTCTTCGCGAGCAAGCCCGCTCCCACATTGGATCTTCTGTGGCCGTGAGTCCTTGCCGGTCAGTTACGTCGCTGGAACAACGTTATCCAGCATCCGGTTCACCGCCAGTTCACCCAGCATGACCACTTGTTGAATCCCCAGCAGGGTGTTGCGTTGCGGCCCGTCCATCAACGCTGCGAAATCACTCATCATCACACTGGCCGAGGCCAGGGATTCGCAGGCGCTGGCCAGCAGGGTTTCGTGGTCCGCATCGACGGAGATGGAGAAGAGGGTGCTGGGTTTGCGGGGTGTAGTCTTCAGGGCTGCGGGGTTTAGGTAATAGTTGAGGGCCCGGTCGGCCGCGTCCTTGAGTTTCTTGGCATCGAAAGTTGGATCGTGTGGTACCGGATCGGTGTCCGGCGGATTTGGTGTGTGTTTGATCATTGGAAAGGTTTCCTCTTAGTAGAGCTGCAACCTGTCTCGCTACTAAACGGAAGGGTGGCAGCTGTGCGCAAGTTAGTAGACCGGCAAACCTTCCAAAACCCGGCGCGCCCTAGGGCGCCATGCGCACAGCCACCATCAAGTGCAGGCGAAAGCCTGACTGAAAGCCGCTTATGCAACCGTATGGAAAATGCCGGGCTACTAAACCCGATCACTGGAAATCAGTGATGCGAACAAAGTTACCGACAGCCCCCAAGGCGCACAAGCCGGCGGATTCTGGCTTACGTGTAGGCAACGACGCAAGGCGCTGTAGCCTCCCGGAAACTTTCGGAAACCGGTTTAAACAAACCCCTTAAACACCACACAAATCCCCTTGTGGGAGCGGTGTGAACAACGGGATCTGCACGCTCGGACCTGTCGGGTGTATCGTTCGATCTTTGCGGCGCAATCAAAGACTGCGAGGTATGCGATGAGTAACTCCCTGAAAATCGATTTCGTCAGCGACGTGTCCTGCCCCTGGTGCGTCGTTGGCCTGTACGGCCTGACCCGGGCGCTGGACCAATTGGGTGACGAAGTGCAGGCCGAGATCCGTTTCCAGCCGTTCGAGCTGAACCCGAACATGGGCCCCGACGGCCAGAACATCACCGAACACATCACCGAAAAATACGGCTCGACCGCCGAGCAATCGCAGAAAAACCGCGAGATGATCCGCGCCCGTGGCGCCGAAGTCGGGTTTGCCTTCCGCACCGACGGCAACAGCCGCATCTACAACACCTTCGACGCCCACCGCTTGCTCTATTGGGCAGGGCTGGAAGGGTTGCAGTTCAATTTGAAAGAGGCGCTGTTCAAGGCGTATTTCACCGATGGCGGCAACCCGTCCGATCCTCGCCAATTGGCGCAGATCGCTGAAAGCGTCGGGCTGGACAAGGCGCGGGCCGAGGCGATTCTGGCGTCGGACGAGTACGTCAAAGAGGTCAAAGAAGAGGAACAGCTGTGGCTATCGCGCGGGGTAAGTTCGGTGCCGACGGTGGTGTTCAACGGCCAGTACGCGGTCAGTGGCGGGCAGCCGGTGGAAGCGTTTGTCGGGGCGATCCGGCAGATCATGAGTGAGGCCAAGGGCGGGAAGGTGAACTGACCCTGGAGAGAGGCTTTTGTGGCGAGGGAGCTTGCTCCCGCTGGGCTGCGAAGCAGCCCCAAAACCATCCGCCACGGTCCTTCAGATAAACCGTATTTGCAGAGTTTACGACTGCTGCGCAGCCGAGCGGGAGCAAGCTCCCTCGCCACAGGATGGTGAGAGCCTTGCGATTATCAGCGGACGATTTTGTCCACATGAATCCCCAGTTTCTTCAGCCGATACCAAAAGCTGCGCTCGGAAATCCCGATCAACTGCGCCGCCGCGGCCTGTACGCCGTTGCTCTGTTGCAGCGCCGCCAGAATGTAGCTCTTCTCGACTTCTGCCAGGGCCGCTTCCAGATCCGCCGGCACGCCGTTGTTTTCAACCAGCGGGACGCTGCCATCGCTCGGCCGTGAGGCAAACAGATACGCCGGCAGGTCATCCTCTTCGATCACCGTTCCGCTCGCGACGATGGTTGCCCGCTCAACGCAGTTTTGCAGTTCGCGAATATTCCCCGGCCATGAATAATTGGCCATGGCATTCAACGCTTCCGGGCTGAACCCGCTAAAGCGTTTGCCCGCCGCCGCGCCCAGGATGTGGGCGAAATGCCGGGCCAGCGGGGCGATGTCTTCGACCCGATCGCGCAGGGCCGGCAGCGGAATCGGGAACACGTTGAGGCGGTAGTACAAGTCTTCGCGAAACTCCTTGTTGGCCACCGCGTCCAGCAGGTTTTTGTTGGTGGCCGCGATCACTCGCACATCGACCTTGCGTTCGCGCGGGTCGCCCACCGGCTCGATCACCCGTTCTTGCAAGGCGCGGAGGATTTTCGCCTGCAAGGCCAATGGCATTTCGCCGATTTCATCGAGAAACAGCGTGCCTCTGTCCGCTTGTTGGAAGCGTCCGACCCGGTCCGCTACCGCGCCGGTAAACGCGCCTTTGCGGTGGCCGAACATTTCGCTTTCCAGCAAGCCTTCGGGGATTGCTGCACAGTTGACGGCCACGAACGGTTTGTCGGCGCGGTTGCCATGTTTGTGGATCGCCCGGGCGACCATTTCCTTGCCAGTGCCGCTTTCGCCGGTCAGCAGGATGGTCGCGTTGCTTTCACGCACCGAATCGATCGCTTGCAGCACTTGCCGAAAACTCGGGCTGTCGCCCACCAGACTGTCGATCTGCTGGTGTTCATCGAGTTCGGCGCGCATGCGCTGGTTGTCTCTAAGGATGTCGCGAAATTGCAGGGCTTTACTGACGGTGATGTCCATCTCGTCGATGTCGAACGGCTTGGCGATGTAGTCGAAGGCGCCGTTGCGCATCGACTGCACGGCATTTTTCACCGTGCTGTAGGCGGTCATGACGATCACCGGCAACTGCGGAAAGCGGTTTTTGATTTCCGCCAGCAATTGCGGGCCGTCCATGCCGGGCATGCGCCAGTCGCTGATCACCAGGTCGATGTCTTCGGCCTCCAGCACCTTGAGGGCGTGCAGGCCGTTGCCGGCGGTGAACACCGTGATCTCGTTCTGACTCAGGGCCGATGCCAGCAGGTCGCAGAGCTTGGGCTCGTCGTCGACCACCAGTACGTTATGTGTCATCGCTTGCCTCGTCGAAGTCTTCACCATGGGCCGGAATGTACAGGCTGAAGGTCGCCCCGGCATCTTTTTCGCTGGTGCATTCGATGCGCCCGTCATGGTTTTCCATGATCGAAAAGACCTTGGCCAGGCCCAGCCCGGTGCCGGAGGCCTTGGTCGTGACAAACGGGGTGAAAATTCGTTCGAGCATGTCTGGCTCAATGCCCATGCCGGTGTCCGCCACGCTGATCACGGTGAAGGTGGCATCACGACGAATGCCCAAGGTCAGTTGGCCGCCGTCGGGCATGGCGTCGATGGCGTTGACGATCAGGTTCAGCCCGGCCTGTTTGAGCTGGCGCGCATCGGCGTACAAGGTCGCGCCGGGGGCTTGATCGTCGATGTGCACCTCAATGTGATGGCTGGCCAGTTCCGGGGCGCAGAACCCGACCAGTTCATCGACCAACATCCGGGCCGGTTCGGTCGAACGCAGCGGCGCGCTGGGTTTGGCAAAGTCGAGGAAATCGGTGATCAGGTCGTTGATCCGGCTGACTTCGCTGACCACGTATTCCAGGTGACGCTTGTCGGTCTCGGGCAAATCGGCGCGCCGGTGCAACAGTTGGGTCGCGGTCTTGATGATGCCCAGCGGGTTACGGATTTCATGGGCCAGGCCCATGGCGACTTCGCCCAGTGCATGCAGACGGTCGCGGCGGCGCAGCTGCGATTCGAGGTTTTGCAATTCGCCGAGGCGTTCGCTCATGTGGTTGAAGGTGCTGCTCAACTCCGCCAGTTCATCGCCACCAGTCACCGACAAGCGTTGGCGATAATCCCCGGCAATCACCGCTTGCACGCCTTTGGACAAACCGCGCAACGGTTGGGTCAGGCGTTGCGAAACCAGCCAGCCAACGCCCAGGGAAGCGGCTGAGCTGAGCAGGAAGATCAGGATGAACAGGTTGCTCTGATTCACCAGCCCGACCAGGCTGGTGTGGCGCAGCAGACCACTGAAAATCACGCCCTGAAGATCGCCGTTTTCGTTGAGGATCGGCCGATAGATGCCGCTGTAACGGCTGGTGAATTGCTCGGTCGGCTGCTTGGTGGTGCGCAGGATCTGCTCGATTTTTTCCGGCACGGCCGCCGGGTGATCCTCGAAGCGCTGACTGGAGAAAATCTCCGAAAAGCTGTCGCCCTTGGCCAGGTACAGGCGCAAGTCCAGCGAGTGCACATCGGAGACACTGGTCAGGAAGCTGTTGTCGAGGTAGGTGGCAATCACCAGTTTGTAAGCGACGCCGTTCTGCTCGGTCTCGAAGGTCGACACCACTGCGCCGGTCGCGACACCGCCGATTTGCAAGGTTTGCAACACGGCTTTGGGCGCGGTGCTGATCTGCCGGATGATGTCATCGGCGGCGGTGCTGAACACCACGGCATGGTCGCTGCTGCGCACCAGGGCGACGGCGTCGATGCCCATGGAATCAGCGATGTCTGTGGTCATGCGGTTGTGGCGCCCCGAAAACTTATCAATCTGCGGGCGGGTGTAACGCAGAAACAACTGCGCCACTCGGGCGTTGTCCCGCAGGATTTCGCTGATCTCGTCCTCGACGATCTTGGTCGATTCTTGCAGCCAGATGCGCACGTTGCTGTCGAAGATCTGCGACAGGGTGGTGGCCGCAAGTTCGGCGGCGATCATGGTCGGGATCACGCTGACCAGCCAGAAGGCCAGGACCAGTTTGCGTTGCAGGCTCCAGCCGGAGAGGGCGAAGGGTCGGGCTTTGGCAGGTCGGTGTTTGGTCATCGGGTTTCGCTTGTCGAAAGCCATGGCGGGTCGGTTCAGTTCGAATCGATAAACAGGTTCACTACAGGATATTGGGTGATGCCTTGGTCAATACAGTAGCCGACATTGCCCCGCCAGTGGCGACCCGTCTACAACCGGGTGCGCCAGGCTGTCAGGCTAACTGCCGATACTCTTCGCGCAGGGGGAGCGGGGCGGAGCGTTGTTGCATGAAGCGCTGATCGATGAAGTCCACGCTCAGTTCAATCACCCGGCGATATTGCAGGTCGACGGTGATCATGTGATAGCAGTCATCCAGCAACACTTTGACCACCGGCCCGCCGAGCTTGCGTTCAACGTAATCGGCGTTCCAGCGGCTGGTGATGTCATCTTCGATGGAGTGCACCACCAACGCAGGCGTGGTGATCGACGGCATGCGTTTTTTCACGACGGCGTTCAGACGGTGCAGTTCGCGCACAGTGACGCCTTCCATGGTCAGCAAACCGGCCTGGCTGCTTTCGCCTTCCTTCATCTGACGCTCGACGATCGCCCGCAGGCGTTCGTTCTTGATGCCGTAAGGTGGTTTTTCTTCGAAGCTGCACAGGTTCACGCCGAACGGGATTTTCATCAGCAATGGCGTGAGGAACGCCAGTTTGTTGATGCTCCAGCCGTCGTAGCGCAGGGTGGTCGAATACAGCATCAGCCCTTCGATTTGCCCCGGGTGCTCGGCTGCCATGTACATCGACATGACCGCGCCCATGGACAAGCCACCGACGAATACGCGTTCGTGCTTGCGCCGTACACCGACGAAGGTGTTGCGCGCGCTTTCGTACCAGTCGCGCCAGCCAGTGGCTTGCAGGTCGGCGTTACCACCGCAGTGCCCGGCCAGGGTGGGCACGTAGACCGTGTGCCCGGCTTTCGCCAGGCCCATGGCCACCCGACGGAGTTCCGTCGGGGTGCCGGTGAGGCCGTGGATCAACACCACCGCGACCTCCCCTGTGCCGAGAACGAAACCGGCGTTGCCTTCGCCAAGATCGATCTCGTCGTGGTTCATCGTTTCATTGCCCGGTGCAGCAGACGGTCGAGCAGGGCCAGACCGAGGTCGATTTCCGGGTAGCTGATTTCCAGCGACGGCGCCAGGGTGATCACGTTCTTGTAGTAGCCGCCCACGTCGAGGATCAGGCCCAGGCGTTTGCCATCAACTTCGATGTCGCCCTTCATGCCTTCGTCGACCATGAAGTCCAGGGTGGCCTTGTCCGGAGTGAAACCGTCCGGGCCGCAGATTTCGCAGCGCAGAGCCAAGCCCAGGCCATCGACGTCGCCGATGATCGGGTAGCGTTTTTGCAGTTCTTTCAGGCCTTCAAGGAAGTATTTGCCCTTGGCCATAACCATTGCGCCGTAGTCGACTTCGCTGGTCATTTTGAACATTTCCAGACCTACCGCGGTGCCCAATGGGTTGGACGCGAAGGTGGAGTGAGTCGAACCTGGCGGGAAGATTTTCGGGTTGATCAGTTCTTCTTTGGCCCAGATGCCGCCCAGCGGGTTTAGGCCGTTGGTCAGCGCTTTACCGAAGACGATCACGTCCGGTTTGACGTCGAAGTGTTCGATCGACCACAGCTTGCCGGTGCGCCAGAAACCCATCTGGATTTCGTCGACGACCATCAGGATGCCGTGCTGATCCAGCACTTGCTTGAGTTCGCTGTAGAAGTTCATCGGCGGGATCACGTAGCCGCCGGTGCCCTGGATCGGCTCGACGTAGAAGGCTGCGTATTCGCACTGGTTGGTTTTCGGGTCCCAAACGCCGTTGTATTCAGTCTCGAACAGGCGAGCGAAATTCTGCACGCACTGGCTGCCGTATTCTTCCTTGGTCATGCCTTTTGGGCCGCGGAAGTGGTACGGGAACGGGATGAAGTTGGCGCGCTCGCCGAAGTGACCGTAGCGGCGACGATAGCGGAAGCTGGAGGTGATCGACGACGCGCCGAGGGTACGGCCGTGGTAGCCGCCTTCGAAGGCGAACATCAGGCTCTTGCCGTTGGAAGCGTTACGCACGACTTTCAGCGAGTCTTCGATGGACTGCGAACCGCCGACGTTGAAGTGCACGCGACCGTCGAGGCCGAACTTGTTCTTGGCATCGACGGCGATCATTTCCGACAGCTCGATTTTGCCTTTGTGCAGGTATTGGCTGGCGATCTGCGGCAGGGTGTCGATCTGCTGTTTCAGCGCGTTGTTCAGGCGCGGGTTGGCGTAACCGAAGTTAACGGCCGAGTACCACATTTGCAGGTCGAGGTAAGCCTGGTCTTCGGTGTCCCAGACGTAGGAACCTTCGCAACGGCTGAAAATACGCGGCGGATCGATGTAGTGAACGGTGTCGCCGTAAGAGCAGTACTTGGCTTCTTTATCCAGAAGCACCTGGTCTTCGGGAGTAGCAATTCGGATATCAGACATGATTGAAGAGTTCCTGATTGTTTGACGCGTAGTCAGAAGTGGTTTCAAGGGCGAAAGCGGTAGCGTTGGCTGCGCGGCCGGCCGGCAGTTGGGCCAGCAGGGCCGGGATCTCGGCGAAACTGTCGAAGCGGGCGTAGGCAATGCCGTTGCGCTCGCAGTGCTCGGCCAGGCGATCCTTGGCGAACACGAAGTCGGCGGTGGAGGCCACGCACATGTCGGACTGACCGTCGCCGATCACCAACACGCGTTTGGTCTTGGGCGTGGACTTGCATTTGCAGTTGCCGGAAGCGGCGCGGCAGGCATCGCTGGAGTATGGAAAGTCGATGCGCCAGCTCTCGTGATCGAGTTGACGCAAACGGTTGGCGAGGATCGGCAACAGGGTCACGTAGTTGCGCGCGAGGATTCGCGCGATGCCTTGTTCGATGCCGTCGCTGACCACTTCAAGGGAGGCGCCGAGGCCGATCACGTGATCGACGAAGTCGGGGAAGTCCGGATCGATTTCGATCGTGTCGAAAAAGGCGAGCAGGTCGGTCGGCGTGGCCTTGACCAGCGAGAGCTGGCGGCTGAGGCACTCACGCGAACCAATGTCGCCTCGCAGCCACTCATCTTCGATCGCTTCCCAGCTTGGGTCGGCGAAACGCTGGAGGATGCTGTCGATCACGTCGGTGCGGGTGATGGTCCCGTCGAAATCACACACGATATGCCAATCATTCATCTGCTTTACCTATTGAGCAGGGCGCGCTGTTTGCGCTTGCCAAGGGGGTAGAGCAGGGACTGTGCCAACCCGGTCTGGCCCCGTATTGCCGGGGTTGTGGTAGGGGGTTGTGTCAGGCAAGCTACAATTTTTGTAGCTTGCTACAAACAACATGAGTGCTTGCGCAGGATCGGCAAAACGAGGATTGATGCGCGCATGTTCAGATAAGGAAGTGCCTCATGGTGAGGATTACAGTTGTTTTATTCGCGGCGCTGACGTGCCTGCCAGCCCAAGTCATGGCCGAAGGCATCACAGGTGAAGCGGGTTTGGGCCTGAGTTATCAGCCCCACGATCCGACCGGCAGCCGTAATGAAACCCGGCCGGTGCCGTATCTGGATCTGGACTGGGGCGATGTCAGCCTCAGCACTGACGACGGTTTGACCTGGAGCGCCTTGAAGGCCAATGGTTTCAGCGCCGGGCCGTTTCTGAATTACCTGCCGGGGCGCACTGCCAACGGTGATTTGCAAGGCTTGCACGATGTGCCGGATATGGGCGTCGTCGGTGGTTTTGTGCAGTACGCACCGGCTGATTTCTGGCGGGTATTTGCCTCGATCGGCGAGGCCATCGGCGGGCCGGACGGCGTGGTCGGGCGCTTGGGTGGCGAGATCGGTTATCCACTGGGTGGCGGCGTGATCGGCAGTAGTAATCTGACCGCGCACTTCGCCGATGCCCAGCAAAATCAGGCGTTTTTCGGCGTCAGTGCTCACGCCTCGCAGAACTCGGGCATTGCCCGGTACAACGCCAGTGGTGGTTTGCAGAATGTCGCGCTGACCCAGAGCTTCGAATTTCCACTGACCCCGCATTGGTCGCTGGTGACCAGCGCCAGCTGGATTCACCTGACCGGTTCGGCGGCGGACAGCAGCATCGTCAAACAGGTGGGGAATCCCGATCAGGGTGAAGTGCAGGCTGCGGTGGCTTACAAGTTCAAATAACCTGAAAACACTCAGATCTCTGTGGCGAGCGAGCTTGTGTGGCGAGGGGGCTTGCCCCCGTTCGGCTGCGAAGCAGTCGTAAACCTGCCAATGTGATTCTACTGACAGATTGCTGGGGCCGCTGCGCCCCCCGACGGGAGCAAGCTCCCTCGCCACAATGGATCGCGTAGCCCTCAGGTTTGTTCGCCTTCCGCCAACAACGCAATCCCACCAATAATCACCGCCACGCCCACCCAGTGCAGCAGGCTGATCTGCTCGCCCAGCCCCAGCCACGAACCCAATAACACCCCGACGAATACCAGCGAACTGAGCGGAAACGCCAGGGACAGACTGCTGCGGCGCAAAATCAGCATCCACACGAAGAACGCGCCGATGCCGCAGCCCACCGCAAACAGTACGCCGGGGTCGACGATCACGGCTTGTAGCCATTGCAGGCTGAAGGTCATCTGCCCCAACTGATCGCCGCCGACTTTGGTCGCGATCTGCCCGGCACTCTCCAGAAGAATCAACAGCGCCCAGAGCACTACAGTGCCGAATCGCCCGTGCAGCCAATCCATCGAGTTGTTCCTTTTGCTGATCAATTGAGCGTCAGGCATGGCCGGCACACACGAGCATCACGCCCACCGTAATCACCAGGGTTGCAAGCCAGCGTCGGCGGCTGACGGTTTCACCGAGCACCACTTTGCCCGCCAGCACCACGCCGCAATAGGCCAGGGCTCCTGCGGGGAACAACAGGCTCAGAGGCGCGCGGGACAGGGCTTCCAGCCAGACGAAAAACTCCAGCGCATAAGCGCCGATACCGGCCCACAGCAGCGGTGCGTTGAACACCTGGCCCCAGAACGCGTTCAGCCGGAAACCGCCTTCCAGTTCTGGCAAACGGTCCAGGCCGAGCTTGAAGCAGAGCTGGCCGATGACGTCCAGCACGATGGAAAAGGCGACCAGCAGCACGACGGTCAGCGTCAGGTCGGGATCTAAGAAGGTCACGGTCAGGATTCACCCTTTGGCGGGCGCTCTCAGACACCAGGGTTCATCACACATGAAGGCCGGCCGAGAGGGCTTTGGGGGTAAATGCAAGGGACGGGCCAGTCATCAGCGCCGCAGTCCCACATTAGATTTTGGTGATCAACTGGTCAGGCGTGGACGCGTACCCAAACGCTGACGAGCACGGTCGCGGCGATCAACCAGCCTACCGCAGCCACCGCCAACGAAGCCTCCAACCGCATCCGGTCGACCATCACGTACAACGTCGCCAAATAGACGAAGTACGGAATGATCGACCACATGCCAAACACGATGGTGGTCTTCAAATCGTCTACCGAACGACCCTTTCCAACGATGTAATGCGCAATCAAGGCAAAGGTTGGAAACAGCGGCACCAAGCCTGCGATGTAGTAGTTTTTGGTTTTGGCCAGCGCGGCGAGGATCAACACCACCCCCGCGCCCAGAGCAGCCTTGAGAATCAGGTCCATCAGTGGCTCAACCCATACTTCTTAACTTTATCGAACAGCGTGGTCTTGGCCATCCCCAGTTCCAGGCTGGCCTGGGTCAGGTTGCCGCCGCTGCGTTGCAAGGCGTCGTTGAGCAAGTTGCGTTCGAAGGCTTCCACCGCTTCGGCGAAGGCCAGGCCCTGATTGCTGCCGCTGGCACCGGACTTCTTGAAGGCTGGCAGACCGAGGGCAAAACGCTCGGCGACGTTGCGCAGTTCGCGCACGTTGCCCGGCCAGTCGTGGCTCATGAGGTTGGACAGGGTCTGGTTATCCAGGTCCGGCACCGCGCGGTCAAAACGCAGGGACGACTGCTGCAGGAAATGCTCGAACAGTTGCAGGATGTCTTCGCGACGTTCGCGCAGTGGAGGCAGTTCCAGGGTCACCACATTGAGACGGTAATACAGGTCGCTACGGAATTCGCCGGCCTTGCTCGACTCATCCAGATCGGACTTGGTCGCTGCAATCACCCGGCAATCCACCGCCACGCTCTGGTTCGAACCGAGGCGTTCGAGGGTACGTTCCTGCAACACCCGCAGCAGTTTGATCTGCAACGGCAACGGCATGCTTTCCACTTCGTCGAGGAACAGCGTGCCGCCATCGGCGTGTTCGATCTTGCCGATCCGCCGTTTGCCAGCGCCGGTGAAGGCGTTGGCTTCGTGGCCGAAGATTTCGCTTTCGAAGAGGTTCTCTGGCAGGCCGCCGCAGTTCAGCGCGACGAATTGCTTGGTGTGCCGACGACTGAAGTCATGCAGGCAACGGGCGACCAGTTCTTTACCCGTCCCGGTCTCGCCTTCAATTAGCACGTTGGCCGAGGTATCGGCGACGTTGGCGATTAATTCGCGCAGGTTCTGCATCGCAGGCGAGCGGCCGATGATCCGGCCCTCGAGGGAATCACGCTCGGCGAGTTGCCGGCGCAGCGACGAGACTTCACGGGCCAGGCTGCGTTGTTCCAGCGCTCGCCGGGCGACGTCTACCAGACGTTCCGGGGAGAACGGTTTCTCCATGAAATCGTAGGCGCCTTTCTGCATCGCGCCGACGGCCATGGAGATGTCGCCGTGGCCGGTGATCAGCACCACCGGCAGGCTGCGATCCCGGGCCTTGAGCCGGGTCAATAATTCCAGGCCATCGATGCCCGGCAGGCGGATATCGCTGATGACGATGCCGGCAAAGTTCTCGCCGACTCGCTCCAACGCTTCTTCGGCGCTGCCCACGCCGACGCAGGGAATGTCTTCCAGGGTCAGCGCCTGTTGGCAGCCGAGCAACACATGGGGGTCGTCTTCGACGATCAGCACACTAAGGTCGTTGTTCATATTGGCTCGGCGGGAGTGGGGCTTACCAACGGTAAACTGAGGACGAAGGTGGTGCCACCGCTGGCCGGGTGTTCGACACCCAAGTGGCCGCCAGTGGCCGCGGCCAGGCTGGCGGAGAGGGTCAGGCCGAGGCCCAGGCCCTGTGCGCCGGGTTTGGTGGTGAAGAACGGTTCGAACAAATGCTTGCGCGCTTCGGCGTCGATGCCGTGGCCGTTGTCGCGCACCCGCAGGCGATATTTGCCGTCGAACTCTTCGCCTTCCAGCCACAGTTCCGGTAGCGGTTGGGCCTGCATGGCGTCGAGGGCATTGCCGATCAGGTTGACCAGAATCTGTTCAAGCCGCGTCTGGTCGATCTGCACCTGCACATCTTTGAAGTCGCGATGCGGTTGCAGGTGAGCGCTTTCCACCCGACTGCCGAGCAGTTGCAGCGCCGCGTCGACGGCTTTGCCCAGACTGGCCTGGCCCTTGTCATCGCCGCGTTTGGCGAAGGAGCGCAGGCTGGCGGTGATCCGGCCCATGCGGTCGATCAGTTCGTTGATGGTTTTCAGGTTGGTGCTGGCGACGTCCAGCTGACCGCGTTCGAGGAAGCGCACGGTGTTGCCGGACAAGGTCCGCAGCGCGGCCAGTGGCTGGTTCAATTCGTGGGCAATGCTGGTCGACATCTGGCCGATGGCCGCCAGTTTACCGGCCTGGACCAGTTCATCCTGAGCCCGGCGTAACGTCTCTTCGGCCTGGCGGCGTTCGCGGATCTGACCTTTGAGCCGTTCGTTGCTGGCCCGCAGGTCGGTGGTGCGTTCGGTAATCCGACGCTCCAGTTGATTGTTGGCTTCCTGCAAGGCTTCCCGGGCGGCGAGGCGGGTGGCGATGACCTTGCGCCGTTCGTTCCAGGCAATCAGCAGGAACGCCACCAAGGCAAACGCCACGGCCACCAGAATCCCCTGATTGATTGCTTCACGACGTAAGTCTGCCAGCGGCGTGAGCAGGGTGAAATTCCACGGGGTGTCGCTCAAGGGCCGGGTCTGGGCCAGGTAGGTGATGTCTTGTTCGTCGGAGGCCAGTTCGCTGTTGGCGGGGAACGTCAGTTTCTCCACGCCTTCGGCCAGGGTTTCGCGGGCCAGGGGTTGCAGTTCGTTCAGCGGGAACCAGTAGTACTGAAGGCTGCGGGCGAGTTTTTCCTTGGTCTCGTCGCTCAGCGGCACCACTGACTTGAGCCGCCGCGCCGGATCGCTGGAGAGAATGATGATGCCGTTCTCATCGCTGACGAAGGCTTCCAGGCGCGCGCGCTGCCAGCGTTCTTCCATGGCTTCGAGACGCACCTTGACCACCGCGACGCCGATGATCTTGCCGTGTTCTTCGAGGCCGTGAGCCAGGTAATAACCGGGTTCGCCGTTGGTGCTACCGATGCCGTAGAACCGCCCCGGCTGGCCTCGGATGGCATTCTGGAAATAGGCACGGAAGGACAGGTCTTCACCGAGGTAACTGTCGACATCGCGCCAGTTGCTGGTGGCCAAAACGCGACCGGTGGTGTCCATCACATAGATAGCCCGACTGCGGCTGCGCCGGTTCAGGCCTTCAAGGTAATCGTTGACCGTTTGCCGGGTTTGCGGCGTTGGGTCGTCGAGCAGTTTTGAAACACTGGATTCAAGTTCCAGCAGGCTGGGCAGGTAGGTGTACTTGCTGATCTCGCTCTCGACGGCGCGGGCGTGCAGTTCCAGCTGACGCTGGCCGTTCTCGCTGAGGCTGCGAATCCCGTAGTGCTCACTGACCCAGAAGCCGATGTAACCCAACCCGATCATCAGGGCGATGACCAGCGGCGGCAGGAACAGATGGCGAATCAGACGGGGTTTCACGGCGAGTGATGGCGGCGCGGCGCGATAGAGAGTGGGGTCGCATTTCATCACAGATGCCTTGGGTCAACCACAACACAAATCTAGAAGCCACCGCCGATCCAA
>Ga0105857_1000115_pt1 | contig 33376 bp, 29 predicted proteins | sample OrgsoiDNA_201061_FD_89682 | JGI IMG/M metagenome (GOLD analysis project Ga0105857, IMG submission 89682) | Permafrost soil microbial communities from the Arctic, to analyse light accelerated degradation of dissolved organic matter (DOM) -... | ecosystem: Environmental > Terrestrial > Soil >...
ACCCGCTCGATCCGCGAACTGGTCCCGTCAAACGGTTCAGTCACCAGCAACACATCGCGGTAACCGCGCTCTTCAAGGTGGGCGAGGGCCAGTTCAACGGCGGCCGGATTATCCAGCCCGACCAGGTCGCTCTCGAGTTGCTCAACCTTGCGGTCTACCAATACCAGCGGCATTTCCCGATGCAGTTCGCGCAGTTCATCGCGGTGATGACCCAAGGTGTTCACGATCAAGCCTTCGATGTTGTACGAGCGCAGCAACGCCAAGTGCTGACGTTCCTGCTCGTCATCGCGATCGGTGTTGCACACCACCAAGCTGTAGCCGTGCTGGCGGCAAGCGGTTTCCACGCCATGCATCACGGCAATCGAATAAGGGTTACGGATATCGGCCACCAGCATGCCAATCAGGCGAGTTCGCCCGCGTTTAAGGCCACGGGCCATTTGGTTGGGGCGATAGCCCAACTCGCTGATGGCTTGCTCGATGCGCAAGGCAGTGGCATCGGAGAGCAGCGCGCGGTCGTCGCCGATAAAGCGCGACACGCTGGCCTTGGACACGCCCGCGTGTTCGGCGACATCGAGCATGGTGACGCGGCTGCGCTGGGCGGCGGAGAAATCGTTCACGGGAGGACGACCTTATTGTTGGAATATTCATAGGGCTCCAGCTGCACTGAAACCGGTTTCAGGAAACCTTAAAAAGCCCCCCTTCGTCAAGGCTGCCATTGCTATCGAATGACGCTGCGTATCACCAAATCCGACAAACGGTCTAATAACCTGTCAGATGTGACAGTAGTCGATGGAAAGATTGTGGCGCTTAATCAATCCGCGTCAGTAAAACTATTGCAGTAAAAAGTCGTGTTCGAGGAAGACTCCTTATGTCGAGTACTAAAAAACCAACCACTGATAAAAGTACCCCGGTGTCAGCTTCCTCGGGAACAAGCGGCGGTGTTCTGTCTTATGACGCGCCCGATGTTGTTGAAGTTGACGCGGATGGTGTGTTGCTCCCCATAGCAATCAGAAACGGTTTAACGGTAGTCATTCCTTTATGGCCAAACCATGCCCGTGATAACACCAGGACGGATGAGCTGCGTATTTATCTAGATGATGTGCTTGTATTCAGTCAGGGATACCCAGGCCCCATAACTCAGCCGGAATTCAGAATACTCATCGAGCCACGCTTTTTGACTGGCGACAGTGTTGAACTCTCGTACGAAACGATAACAGAAGGCAATCTGGCCTTTTCCTTGAAAAAGCCATTAATTATTCGCCTGCTGCAGTTGTCAGAACCCACTTTTACCAGTGCATCATTGTTCGGCTATTTGAACTGTAAGTCGGAGCCCAGGATCTGGGATGCAGTCCCGGTGAAAATCCCTGTGCCTACAAGGGTCACTTGGCGTGCCGGTGACGAATGCCGCGTGACGTGGCAGGGATATGCCTCCCTTAATCTCTCGGGACCGATAATAGTCGATGGTACATTTAGTAGGATATTGACGGCTGGCGAAGTATCCCAAGGCATGGAGTTTAATATAACGCCATTTAATCGCTATATAGAGCCACTGGAGGAGAATGCCTCGGCGTCGGCGACGTATAGATTGTATCGATCAGGCGTCGTTATCGCGGGATCAGCGGTGGCGCATGTAAAGGTCGATAGAAAAGAATCTGGAAAGCCAGGCTTCTGCACTTCCGAAGCAGACCTGAAGACTTAGTGCCTGTCACCTGAAGGAAGTTAGTTTGTAGGCGTGGCGCCGGGCCAATCCGAGCATTACGGGGCAGTGCACTCTTTCAAACTGATAGTAGTAACGATGCATCACTGTTTAATAATGGAGATTATGCAATGACCATTGACATGAACTTGAATGCTGCACAACAAATTTCCGAAGATTCGCGCAAAGCGTTAAGACTGAAACGACTGTCTGAAGGTTCGTTGGCTGATTCACCTGCGCCTAATATCGTTGGTGTTGCCGAAGGTGCACTGTGTCCGGTCGGCATTTTAAAAAGCATGACGGCGCAAAATGGAACCACTACTGCGGCACGTCAGCCGGACTTGCCGATTACCGTTACTGTTCATGATTGGGAATTTCCGGATCCCAGAGATGAAATTGTCATCGAAGGTTATGCATTTCAAGCCGGTGTAGATGATCCGTTGCGGCCTGAACTATGGAGTTGGGTTGAGTGGTATCGTCAACCCGCGCCCGCCTTACCTCGCCCATCTCAATGGAATGTAACGTTGCCTGCCGGGCTTCTGACAGATCTTCCCGCCGCAGGCAGTGCTTCTCCAACCCAATGGAAAGTGCAAAGTTCCGGCTCATTGGACGGTAACCCGCAGTACTCCCTTATTACGACAATCTTCGTCGATACCTATGCGCCTTTTCACAACAAAGGCACTGCAGCGCCGTTGCGACCAACACGCCTGGATTTTCCACTGCCGCCACGCGGTGAAATTAACAGCGCTTACCTTGCTTCCATCGCCACGACGGGCATGGAGTTCACGTTGCCGGTGGGTGATGCCAACTGGGATTTCAAACCGACGGACAAGGCTTTCATATACCTGAGTTCCACTCTGCGACCCACACGACAACTGATGCCGACGCTGACGGTGAACCCTGTACCCGCAGATGGACGCGTCTCCATCCCTGTCGCCGAAGTCGCCAAACTGGACAATGGCACTGTCTGGTTAATCATGGCGTATGAAGACGTCGCAGGTAACCGCAGCCTAGATATGCTGGCGCAAAGTCGCACGGTGGGCTTCGTCCCGCTTCCTGTACTGGCACCGCCCGTCATTGATGTCGCCAACACCCCCGGAGACAATCTGATTGACCTGGCCGATGTGCGGTTCTATTTGCCCGGCGACCTCCCCATCAAAGTTCGCCGGCCACTGAACACTCAGAACACGGATCGCGCCTCCGTGCATTTCGAAGGTTTTGACTCTCTTGATCTGACGCCAGCCAGTCAGGAATTTGGAACAAATACTGAGCTGACATTCACCATTGCCTGGACGGAGCTGAAGCTGATCTATTTCACTTTGACGGGTAGTGATCCGGATGCCCGTGAAGTCAATGCGCCTGTTTTTTGGACCTTGACTCGCGGCACAGTCCCGACAGACTCCCCGAAGGCAACGCCCGATCTGGACTTTTCATACCCGGGTGAAGAAAACGACGATGAGCCCGATCTGATCAATCGCAAGCTCGCACTGGTTGAGGTCCGCGGTGCCGTAAGTCCTCTCAATATCCTGAATCCGGAAGACCTTCTGACAGATCCGAATGTCACCATTTCACTGCCAGCATCGCCAAATGAACTGGGCAACAATGTGGTGTGTACCTGGTACTACGATGGTCGGCCTGTAGCCGAGTTTTCACCTGCCGGGATCACCCAATACACAGGGAAGCTTCCAGTCCTGAGGGTGATTGAAGGCGGGCCCGGGCCCAAGTTGACCTACTGGGGTTTTTCCTACATCGGTGGCGTAAACCCGCAACGAAGTCTCGATCAAACGGTCACCGTGACGACGGTCAAGAAAGCGGTACCGCCGCCGGTAGTTCAACGACTGTTTGAGGCCAACACCATTAATTGCCCTACATTGGGCTTTATCCGGGGTGTTATTCCGCCTCTTCCCGCAGCAGATTTCAGAGTCGCCGCCGACCCTGTGCTGGCTGGTTTGCAAAGCATCACCATGCATTGGACCGGAACCACGGATGCAGCAGGGCTAAATCCTATTACGGGCACGGACCAGGATATTTCCGTAACCGTTACCGGTACTGAAGCGACGAGCGGCTTCGGCGGGGCTGTCGGTGAATACCTCACCAAGATCAAACCGATTCAAACGCGCCCCCCTGTTCCTCCAGCACCTGCACCTGCCCCCACCTACGGTGCTCTCTGGTATACGGCAGTCTGGACTGATGGGTCCCGAACTGACTCGGATCGCGCGGTCTATCGAATTTCGCTAGTCAACGGTAATCGTGAGTATTGCGATGAAGTAAGGCCGTAATCGCTTATACCCAAGCCAAAGAGGTACACCAACACCTCTTTGGCTCGGCGAGGTAATCGATAAAATTTGTGACTTGATCTGTGGGATTATTCACCGTGCAGTAAGCGATTATTCCTACATCTAGTCGAGCAAATAATCTGTAGTCTTGCCGGCGTTTTAGGGCGGACTGTTCTTATTGAATAGAGGTTCAGACCGTAAATGTGACTTCTCTTCGAGCGATTACTTTATGCCTTCTCGCATGATGTTTCTTACAGATATATCTACTCCCAGTGTCAGTAAAATTTCCGTACTGGCGCTATCTCTTCTTTTTACCTCTTATACCCAGGCACGCCCGATCAATACCGATGAGACAATCAATACGGGCGCTACACCTGAAGACTTCATTATTGGCAGCGGCGCCACATTGACTGTCAACAATGCGACGACGTTAAATGTTACTGCCAATGCCTCGCAACTAGTAGTCAATACCGGCACTTTGCAGGACATTAGCGCCAACAATAAATCTACCGTCACACTGAACAACGCGACTGTGGTCGCTCGTGCCGGTCGAGCAGGGGTCACTATCACCAATTCCAATGCAACCATTACCGACAGCACCATTACCAGCGATGTCACGGGGCTGCAGGTCGCGCGTGTTGTCAACGCGCCGCTGCCTACCGTCGTTGACTTGATCGGCAGTTCTGTAACGGGCGGCGCAACAGGCGCTGTGGTCAGTGCAACAACGGTTTTGAACCTGCGCAATTCGAATCTGACCGCATCGAGCTCGACCGGTATGGGGCTGCGACTGACGGGGGGCGATGTTTTTGCAGTGGGCGGTAGCATTGTCGGTGGGCAAAATGGTGTGCAATTGGGGGGTGACAACTTTACTGAGAGCAACAACCAACTCGTGCTTGACGGTACCCGTGTCGAAGGGGTGAACGGTGCGGCCATTTCCGTGGCCCCCACCGGGCGTTCAGTGGTGACCGAGGTCCAAGTACTCAATGGCGCTGACCTGATCAGTGGCAACGGTAATCTTTTGGAGGTCGGCAACGCAGGCAAAGTGAACCTGACGGTCGATAACAGCGCATTGACGGGCAATGTACAAGTTGACATCGGAGCTACTACAAACGTGGTGTTGCAGAACAACAGCTCGCTGACCGGCAACCTGCAAAATATATCGAGCCTGCTGTTGAACAATAAAAGTTCGCTGACGGGGGATGTCGTATCCCCGACAGGAAGTGCGACCACTGTCAGCCTGGATAATCGTTCTACATTGACGGGTAACCTGCAGAATGTAGCGAGCGCCTCCCTGGATCACCTGAGCGTTCTCAAAGGCGATATCGTGAATGAGGCAGCCACCCCGTCCTCGGTGTTGCTCGACGGTGGTTCGACGCTGGAAGGGCAAATCGTCAATTCATCCCGGGTTGCCATTAATAACCAGGCCCAGTGGAATATGACGGGTAGCAACCAGGTGAATTCGCTGGTGCTGAACGGCGGTACCGTGCGTTTTGCCGACAACCCGGCTTTTTCAAAACTGGACGTGGCCAATTTGTCCGGCAGTGGCGTATTTGCGATGCGAGCTGATCTGGTGACCGGCACCGCCGACTTCTTGAATGTGACCGGTACAGCCTCGGGCAATCATCAGTTGCAAGTCACCACCACCGCCACTGGCAATGAGCCCACCGTTGATACACCCGTTCAAGTCGGTCATATCGCTGCCGGTGACGCCGCTTTTTCTTTGTCCAACGGTCCTATCGATGCTGGCGCCTTTACCTATAAATTGTTGAAGGAAGGTGAGGGCTTGTTCCTGACGCCGGACAAAGAAACAGTCAGTACAGGCACCAATGCGGTACTGGCCATCGCCGGTACAGCTCAAACGGTGGCTTACGGTGAGCTGAGCACCCTCAATAGCCGTCTCGGAGATCGGCGTTTAAGCGGTACTGAACCCAGTGTCAGTGCTCGTTCGGCCGGTCAAGACCAGACCGGGGTGTGGATGCGCACCTATGGCAATAGATACAACGTGGCCAACGCCTATGGTGACGGTTACTCTCAGACTCAACAGGGCGTTTCGGTCGGGGCCGACGCGCCACTGCCCTTCGGTGACGGTCAGTGGCTGCTGGGTGGTTTCGGCGGATACAGCAAGACAGACCTGGATTTGAAGCGAGGCAGCAGCGCCACCATTGATAGCTACTATCTGGGGGGTTACCTGACTTGGTATGACGCGGCAACCGGTTACTACGTAGACACCGTGGCCAAGGTTAACCAGTTCGATAACAGCGCGAATGTGACCATGAGTGACGGGACACGAACCAAGGGTGACTACAAAAACCTGGGGCTGAGTGGGTCGGTTGAAGTCGGTAAACACATCGAACTCAGCAACAGCTTCTTCGTGGAGCCTTTTACCCAGGTGGCTGCGGCTGTGTTTCAGGGCAAGGATTACACCCTGGATAACGGCCTGAGCGTCAGTAACGACAATACCCGTTCGTTACTGGGCAAGGTGGGCGCTACGGTAGGGCGCGAGATCGCCCTGGACAACGGAGGCAAATTGCAACCACGGGTCAAAGCTGCAGTCTCCCATGAGTTTGTGAAAAATAACGTCGTCAGTGTCAACGACAATAATTTCAATAACGATCTTGCTACAACCAGCCTCGAACTGGGGGCGGGCATCAACTGGACGCCGGCTCGGAAAAGCTGGCAGGTGTACGCGGAAGTGGGCAGTAGCAAAGGCAAGACCATTAGCCAGGACTGGAGCGCAAGTGCGGGGCTGAGTTACAGCTTTTAAAAGTCATATTCGAAAAAAGGAAGCTGCGGCTTCCTTTTTTTTTGCGCTTCAGAAGGTGTCCAGTAAAAGGCCGGGGCGAACAACTCGCCCCGGAGTATCGCTGCAGATAAATCATTTCGAATAGTAGATGTCACCCGAAATCAGGAATGAAGGTTCCCCATAACTACTGACTGTCACATCAAGTTTGCCGCAGATAGTATTGAGTTCATCACCCCTGCGTTCCAGAGTAAGAATGACTGCGCCTTTCTCCGCTACGTGGATGAAGGGCTCACTGTCGGACGTGTCGACATAGTCGACATAAATACCTTTATTGGTATCGCTAATAGGGAAGTCGCCACTCTCGGCGTCGTGAGGAAAAATGATCGTAATAGTTTTATTGACGACCTTATCTTCAGAAACCCGCTCCGTGTGCACGGCGGTGAATGTCCAGGTTTTACTTTCAAATCCCGGATAGTCGGTAAGTTCCAGTGTGAAAAACTTGGCTTCGAAATCCGTAACAGATCCGTCACGCACGACTTTGGCAACGAGTGAGTTTACTAGCGTGAGCTCGCTTTTTATTGCAGACACTGCGTTCATGAATTTTTCTCCAGGGTTGAAATGGGTACATATCCATAAGCCGACTCCAGGCTAGAGCATGGACAGTCGTATCAGAGCGCACTGGGGGTGAAGCTGTAAACTGTCAGACTTGACAGCTTTACAGAAACGGTATTTCGTGAGTTGCTAATGGAGGGTAGATAGGGCAAGCGCGTAAACAGACTAAATCCAGATACACGACCATACGGAAACTAACAGCATAATTGCCATGCATTGATTGAATCGCAACAGCGCCCCGGGTGAACGCAGAAGTCGGGTCGATCCCGCGCCCAGTGCCGCCCAGGCGCTCAGACAAGGAAGGGACACCAGCAAAAAAACCAGGGAAAGCAACATGACCTGTTCCGTTCGTTCACTCGTGCTGTTGGCAAACACGCTGACGACCGCGAACGCCATCATCCAGGTCTTGGGATTGACCCACTGCAATCCCGCAGCCCCCCAAAGCCCTAACCGTCGCCCGGGTGTAGCGGCGTTGATCGGCCCAACGGGTGTTTTGAAAATCCGCCACGCCAGGGATGTCAGCCAAATCACGCCGATCCACTTCATCGCCTGCTGCACCCCGGGATTGGCACTCAGGGTTTGCCCGAAGCCACTGCCCACCAGCAATACAATCAATGCTGCGCTGACGCAGGCCCCGAAGACGATAGGCAGCGCGGCCTTGAATCCATAACGGGCGCTATTGCTCAGCACAAGAATATTGGTCGGCCCTGGCGTGATAGAGGCGACAAACGCAAATAGCAAAAACGGCAGCAGGGCGGGAAAAGTAGGCAGCATGACCTTTTTACTCCAGTGAATGATCGATGGCTTCGATCTTCACAAGGTGTGGGTCACGCGTCTGGAAGATTTGAGCAGCGCTTGCGGTACATCGCCGGGGTCAGCCCATAGGCGCGAACAAACCAGCGCCCCAGATGGCTTTGATCGGCAAACCCCAACTCCATCGCCACCGTCGCCGGTTGCAAGCCGCTGGCGAGCATGCGCCGGGCCTTGGACAGGCGCAGTTGTACCAGGTACGCGTGTGGGGCCAACCCATAAGCTGCCTTGAAGGCGCGGGTCAGGCGAAAGCGATCTACGCCAGTGGCGGCGGCCAATTGATCGAGGCCGATATCGAGATGGGCGTTGGCATGCAAGTACTCCCGGGCTTTTTGCGCCACCAGCGGCAAGCGTGGATCTTCGCTGTAGCGGGTGCGCCAGTGCAGATGGCGGGTCAGGTGTTCGAGCAAACCGTCGAGGGCGGTCTGACGAACGATTTTCAGCTCGCCACCGTGCAAGGTCTGGAAGGCCAGGCTGGTGGCCTGGGCCAGTTGCGGGTCGGGGGTCAGGGTGTTGGCGAAACTCAGTTGGCTGTTGAGTGGGGCGTCTTCGAACAGCTCGCCCAATTCCCGTTCCAGCCATTGCGGGTCGAGGTACAGCATGCGGTAAGTGAAGCCGTCCTCGGTGGGCGCTTCACCGTCGTGGATGTCGCCCGGTTCCAGCAGAAACACCTTGCCCGGCGTGCTTTGATGCCTGGCCCGCCGGCAGTTGAATTGCTGTACGCCTTGCTCCGTCACGCCCACCAGATAACTGTCATGCCAGTGCGGGTCGTAGGCGTGGCCCTCGAAATGCGCGCGCAAGGTTTCGATGCCGGTGTCGGTGTCCTGGGCCAGGTCGATCCAGTTGTGCGAAGTCATGCTGCACCTGTGAGACGGTTTACCGACTTATTTAACGCCTGCAACCCGGTGGCTGCCTAGAACGTTTGTGCAGCCACTAACCGAACAGTCCCGCCGCGATGTTGATCGAAAACCCGAGAATCGCCGTGTTGAACACAAAACCGATCAGCGATTGCGCCAACACAATCTTGCGCATGGTTCGGGTGGCCACGCCGACATCCGCCGTCTGCACCGCGACGCCGATGGTGAACGAGAAGTACAGAAAGTCCCAGTAGTTGGGAGTGGTCAGGCCCTCGGCAAAACGCAGTGCCGGCTCCTTGCCGTCCCAGGTGTAGAACAGGCGGGCGTAGTGCACGCTGAAAATCACCCCGATCAGCAACCATGAACCAATGACCGTCGCCGCGGTAAAGGCGTAATGCAGCAGCTTGCGCGATGTTTCCAGGTCTTTGCTGCCGGCCAGTTCGAAGGTGATGGTCGCCAGGCTGGCAATCGCCGCAATGCTCACCATGAACAGCACCAGCCCGGCGTTTTCGTCTTCGATCTCCGCAAGGCGTTTGACGTCCGGTGCCTTGGCACGCGTGGCGAGCCAGACCATCAATACGAGGTAAGTCCAGACCCCGGCGTTCCAGCCGATGAGGATTTTGCTGATGATCGAATCGGCCGGAGCCAGAATGCCGACCGCGATGCCAAGTGTGGCAGCGGCGGTCAGGCGAGGGTGGGTGCAGGCGAGGAGGGGCATAAAGGCTCGATGGGTCAGTTGCTTTGCAACACCTTAGCGCAGGGCGATGCGCCGTGACCACAAGGCTGAAGCCAAGTGCCCTTGTAGGAGCGAGGCTTGCCCGCGAAAGCGGTGTGTCAGGCAACATCAATGCTGACTGACACGGCCTCTTCGCGGGCAAGCCTCGCTCCTACGGGGACTTAGGTGTCTTTATGGCGCTTGCCCACCAGTTTCATCACCACCACAAAAAACACGGGTACAAACAGCACCGCCAATGTAGCGGTAATCATCCCGCCGATCACTCCGGTGCCAATCGCTTGCTGGCTCGCGGAACTGGCCCCGGTGGCAATTGCCAGCGGCACCACGCCGAGGATGAACGCCAGTGAGGTCATCACAATCGGCCGCAACCGCAACCGCGCGGCTTGCAGCGTGGCGTCGATCAGGTCGTGGCCTTCGTCGTACAGGCTCTTGGCGAATTCGATGATCAGGATCGCGTTCTTCGCCGACAGGCCGATGATGGTAATCAGCCCGACCTTGAAGAACACATCGTTCGGCATCCCGCGCAACGTCACCGCCAGTACCGCACCGAGCACGCCGAGCGGCACCACCAGCAACACCGACGTCGGAATCGACCAGCTCTCATACAGCGCCGCCAGGCACAGGAACACGATCAGCAGCGACAAACCGAGCAGAATCGGCGCCTGACTGCCGGACAGACGTTCCTGCAACGACAGGCCGGTCCATTCCTGGCCCAACCCCGCCGGGCCTTGCGCCACCAGCCGTTCGATTTCCGCCATGGCTTCACCGGTGCTGTGGCCGGGTGCCGGCTCACCGGAAATACTGATGGCCGGGTAACCGTTGTAACGGGTCAGTTGCGCCGGGCCCTGTGTCCATTTGGCCTGGACGAAAGCCGACAGCGGCACCATTTTGCCGTCGTTGTTGCGCACGTGAATCTTCAGCAGGTCCGCGACCTGGCTGCGCTGATCACCTTCGGCCTGAACCACAACGCGCTGCATCCGTCCCTGATTGGGGAAGTCATTGATGTAGGCCGAACCGACCGCCGTGGACAGCACGCTGCCAATATCCGCAAAGGAAACCCCAAGCGCGTTCGCCTGCTTGCGGTCGACTTCCAGTTGCACCTGTGGCGCTTCGGCCAGGGCGCTTTCGCGCACGTTGGCCAGGATCGGGCTTTTCTCGGCTGCTGCCAGTAACTGACTGCGAGCCTGCATCAACGTGGCATGGCCGAGGCCACCGCGATCCTGCAGGCGGAACTCGAAACCACTGGAGGTGCCGAGGCCGTTCACGGGTGGCGGCAGCACGGCAAAGGCCACGGCGTCCTTGATCTGGCTCAGGGCGATGTTGGCCCGGTCGGCAATCGAACTGGCCGAATCATTGCTGCTGCGCTGCGACCAGTCCTTCAACGTGGTAAACGCCAACGCCGCGTTCTGGCCGCTGCCGGAGAAGCTGAAACCGAGAATCACCGTGCTGTCGCCCACACCGGGTTCCGTGGCGTTATGCGCTTCGATCTGCTCCACCACCTTCACCGTACGATTTTTGCTTGCGCCTGGCGGCAGTTGAATATCGGTGATGGTGTAACCCTGGTCTTCCACCGGCAGGAACGAGGAGGGCAGGCGACTGAAGCAAACGCCCAGACCAATCAGCAGCACGCCGTAGATCAACAGATAACGCCCCGTGCGCTTCAACGCATAGGCGACCCAACCTTGATAACGCTCGGTCAGTTGTTCGAAGCGGCGGTTGAACCAGCCGAAGAAACCGCCCTTGGCATGGTGTTCACCCTTGGCAATCGGTTTGAGCAGGGTGGCGCAGAGTGCCGGGGTCAAGGTCAGGGCGAGGAACGCCGAGAACAGGATCGAGGTGGCCATCGACAGTGAGAACTGCTGGTAGATCACACCCACCGAACCCGGCATGAACGCCATCGGGATGAATACCGCCACCAGCACCAGGGTGATGCCGACGATGGCGCCGGTGATCTGCTTCATGGCCTTGCGCGTCGCCTCCTTGGGCGACAGGCCCTCGGTGACCATGATCCGCTCGACGTTCTCCACCACCACAATGGCGTCGTCCACCAGAATGCCGATGGCCAGTACCATGCCAAACATGGTCAGCACGTTGATCGAAAAACCCAGCGCGAGCATGGTCGCAAAGGTGCCCATCAACGCCACCGGCACCACCAGGGTCGGGATCAGCGTGTAACGGATGTTTTGCAAGAACAGGAACATCACCGCAAACACCAGCAACATTGCTTCGCCAAGGGTGTAGACCACTTTGGTGATCGAGACCTTGACGAACGGCGAGGTGTCGTACGGGATCTTGTATTCCACGCCTGCCGGGAAGTAGCGCGACAGTTCGTCCATTTTCGCCCGCACCAGCGTCGCGGTGCTCAGGGCGTTGGCGCCCGGTGCCAGCTGCACGCTGACGGCGGTCGACGGTTTGCCATTCAGGCGAGTGGAGAACTGATATTCCTGACTGCCAATTTCGACCCGTGCCACGTCACCGATGCGCACTGTGGAACCATCGGGGTTGGCCTTGAGCACGATGTCGGCGAACTCTTCAGGCGTCGACAACTGGCCTTTGACCAGGATGGTCGCGGTGATTTCCTGAGTGGTGCGGGTCGGCAGGTCGCCGATGCTGCCGGCCGACACCTGGGCGTTTTGCGCAACGACAGCGGCATTCACATCGGCGGGCGTGAGGTTGAAACCGATCAGCTTTTGCGGGTCGATCCAGATCCGCATGGCACGCTCGGCACCATACAATTGCGCCTTGCCGACGCCGTCCAGACGCTTGATCTCGTTCATCACGTTGCGCGCCAGATAATCGCTGAGCGCCACGTCGTTGAGCTTGCCGTCATTGGAGGTCAGGGTGATCAGCAGCAGGAAACCGGCGGAGACTTTCTCCACTTGCAGCCCTTGTTGCGTGACCGCTTGCGGCAGGTGCGATTCGACGATTTTCAGACGGTTTTGCACATCCACCTGAGCCATTTCCGGATCGGTGCCCGGTTGGAACGTTGCGGTGATGGTGGCGCTGCCAAGGCTGCTCTGGGACTCGAAATACAGCAGGTGATCAGCGCCGTTGAGTTCTTCTTCGATCAGGCTGACCACGCTCTCGTCCACGGTTTGCGCCGAAGCGCCCGGGTACACGGCGTAGATTTCAATTTGCGGCGGCGCGACCACCGGGTACTGCGCCACCGGCAACTGCGGAATGGCCAGGGCACCGGCCAGCAGGATGAACAACGCGAGCACCCAGGCAAACACCGGGCGGTCGATAAAGAACTGCGGCATAAAAAAGCGTCCTGCTTACTGACCAGTCACCTGGGCAAGTGGAAGAGGGGTGTCGTCGATCTGGACTTTGTCACCGGGCTTGGCGTGTTGCAGGCCTTCGGTAACGATGCGGTCGCCCGGCTTGAGACCACCGATGACGATCCAACGATCGTTCTGCACCGCGCCCAGTTGCACCGGTTGCTGGCCGACACGCTGATTGGCGTCGAGCAGCAGCACCTGGGCAATCCCGGCGCTGTCACGCTGGATGGCCCGTTGCGGCACGCTGATGCCTTGCTGGTTCACGGCTTGTTCCAGTCGCACGCGAACAAAGCTGCCAGGCAGCAGGTCGAGGTCCGGGTTAGGGAACTCGCTGCGCAGGATGATCTGCCCGGTACCCGGATCGACGGTGATGTCAGCAAACAGCAGTTTGCCCGGCAGCGGGTAGAGGCTGCCGTCATCCTGAATCAGCGTGGCCTTGACCTGGTCCTGGCCGACCTGCTGCAACTGACCGGAACGGAAGGCCCGACGCAGGTCGTTGAGTTCCCGGGTCGATTGGGTCAGGTCGGCGTGAATCGGGTTCAGTTGCTGGATCAACGCCAGCGGGGTGGTTTCGTTCTGTCCGACCAACGCGCCTTCGGTGACCAGTGCCCGCCCGACGCGTCCGGAAATCGGCGCAGTTACGGTGGCATAACCGAGGTTCAGTTTGGCTCGCGCCACGGCTGCCTTGTTGGCGGCCACGTCAGCGGCGGTTTGCCGGGCATTGGCCCGGGCGTTGTCATAGTCCTGGCCACTGATGGCATTGCCGTCGATCAACTGTGAATAGCGCTGCTCTTGCAGTTTGGCCTGGAACGCATTGGCCTCGGCCTTGCGCAAAGAGGCTTCGGCGCTGTCGAGGTCAGCCTTGAAGGGTGCAGGGTCGATGCGGAACAGTACGTCGCCCTGTTTCACATCGCTGCCTTCACGGAAGGTGCGCTGCAACACAACGCCGGCCACCCGGGCGCGGACTTCGGCGATACGCGGCGCAGCAATCCGCCCGCTCAGTTCGCTGGTGATCGCCAGTGGCCGTGCTTCGATGGTTTCGATGCGCACGGTGGCCAGTGGTGCCGCTTCTTCAGCGGTCGAGGACTTGTCACAAGCGCTCAGTGTCAACGCCAGTGCAATCAGGCTGAGCGTGGCAAGCAGATTCTTTGACATGTGAATACCCCAATAATGACCCCCAGCATCCTACGGGGAGGCGACGAGAGTAGCGGTGAAGCTTTGTAGGCGCTGTGTGAAATTGTGTAAGGGTTTTACTCGCGGGTGCGTGAGGGCGTATATCCTTGGCGCCTTGATTTTTTTCAGCGACTGGCAGGCCGCCTTCGCGGGCAAGCCTCGCTCCTACAGGAGAATGTGATACCTCTGTAGGAGCGAGGCTTGCCCGCGAAGAGGCCCGAACAGTCGCCACCGCACTTTCTGGAAACACCCCATGCCCAACATCCTCCTGGTCGAAGACGACACCGCGCTCTCCGAATTGATCGCCAGCTACCTGGAACGCAACGGTTACTCCGTGAGCGTGATCAGCCGCGGTGACCATGTGCGCGAACGTGCCCGGGTCAATCCGCCGGACCTGGTGATCCTCGACTTGATGCTGCCCGGGCTTGATGGCCTGCAAGTCTGCCGGTTGCTGAGAGCCGACTCGGCGACCTTGCCGATCCTGATGCTCACCGCACGGGACGACAGCCACGATCAAGTGCTGGGCCTGGAAATGGGCGCCGACGATTACGTCACCAAACCCTGCGAGCCGCGGGTGTTGCTGGCACGGGTGCGCACCTTGTTGCGGCGCAGCAGCCTCGGCGAACCGCAGACCGCCAACGATCGCATCCTGATGGGCAACCTGTGCATCGACCTGTCCGAGCGCACCGTGACCTGGCGTGAACAACTGGTGGAGCTGTCCAGCGGTGAATACAACCTGTTGGTGGTGCTGGCCCGGCATGCCGGTGAAGTGCTGAGCCGCGACCAGATCCTGCAACGCCTGCGCGGTATCGAATTCAACGGTACGGATCGCTCGGTGGACGTGGCGATTTCCAAGCTGCGGCGCAAGTTCGATGATCACGCCGGCGAGGCCCGCAAGATCAAGACTGTGTGGGGCAAGGGTTACCTGTTCAGTCGCTCCGAGTGGGAATGCTGAATCGATGTTCAGAATCCTGTTTCGCCTGTATCTGGTAACGATCGTCTCGTACAGCGCGGCGATTTATCTGGTGCCGGATGTGGTGATCAAGCTGTTCCATGAGCGCTTTGTCTCCTACAACCTCGACTATTCCCGTGGCTTGCAGACGTTGATCGTCAAGCAGTTCCACGCCGTGCCAGTTGAACAGTGGCCAGCCTTGGCCGCCGAAATGGACAAGGAATTCCAGCCGCTGCAAATCGTGCTGGCCCGCAATGACGATGCGGATTTCACCCTTGATGAGCAGGAGCGTTTGCAGCGCGGCGAGAACATCGTGCGTATTGGCGATTGGGGTTGGCGGACCTTGGCGGTCGCACCGCTGAACAAGCAGGCGGTGGTGCAAATGGTGGTGCCGCCGGATCCGATGGACGTCAATTTGTTGTACTGGAGCATCAACGTGCTGATCGGCGCGACGATGCTCGCGTGCCTGCTGCTGTGGCTGCGCCCGCACTGGCGCGACCTCGAACGTCTGAAAGGCACCGCCGAACGCTTTGGTAAAGGCCACTTGAGCGAGCGCACCCAGATATCCAAAAACTCAAACATCGGCAGCCTGGCCAACGTATTCGACACCATGGCCGGTGACATTGAAAACCTGCTCAACCAGCAGCGGGACTTGCTCAACGCAGTGTCCCACGAACTGCGCACGCCGCTGACACGGCTGGACTTCGGCCTGGCCCTGGCGTTGTCCGATGACATGCCGGCGCCAAGCCGCGAACGCCTGCAAGGGTTGGTCGCGCACATTCGTGAACTGGATGAATTGGTGCTGGAGCTGCTGTCCTATAGCCGCTTGCAGAATCCGGCGCGCTTGCCGGAGCAGGTTGAAGTGTCGCTGGATGAGTTTATCGACAGCATTTTGGGCAGTGTCGATGAAGAGTTGGAATCACCGGACATCGTCATCGACGTGCTGCTGCATGGTCAGCTCGAGCGCTTCACCCTCGACCCACGCCTGACCGCGCGCGCCCTGCAAAACCTGCTGCGCAATGCGATGCGCTACTGCGAAAAGCGCATTCAGATTGGCGTGCAAGTGTGCCCCAAAGGCTGCGAGATCTGGGTCGATGATGACGGGATCGGCATTCCGGAAGATGAGCGGGAGCGGATTTTCGAACCGTTTTATCGGTTGGATCGCAGCCGGGATCGCGCCACTGGAGGCTTCGGTCTCGGGCTGGCGATCAGTCGCCGGGCGCTGGAAGCGCAGGGCGGGACGTTGACGGTTGAAGCGTCGCCGCTGGGTGGGGCACGGTTTCGCCTGTGGTTGCCGACGCCGGCCTGAATCCAGAGTCCACTCTGAACTGTGGGCCACAACGCTGCCCCTGTGGCGAGGGAGCTTGCTCCCGCCGGGCTGCGAAGCGGCCCCAATTCCAGCGAATACCGTGTCTCCTGACACACCGCATTCAAAGGTTTTGCGACTGCTGCGCAGCCGAGCGGGAGCAAGCTCCCTCGTCACAGGGATCAGGTCTCACCCCAAAATTTCATTCGCTGAAATTAGTTTCACCCCGGCCACCTGCATCCGCTCAATCGCCGCAGCCAGCGACCCATCGAGATCAATCGCCCGGCATGCATCCAGCACTACAAACGCATTGAACCCGGCCGCTCGTGCATCGAGCGCCGAAAACATCACGCAGAAATCCAGCGCCAGCCCAACCAGATAAACCGTGTCGATCCCACGTTCCTTCAAGTAGCCGGCCAGCCCGGTGGTGGTCGTGCGATCGGCTTCGAGGAACGCGGAGTAACTGTCGATATCCGGATTGCAGCCTTTGCGAATGATCAGTTGCGCATGTGGCAAATCCAGATCGGCGTGCAAATCGGCACCGGGTGTACCCCGTACGCAATGAACCGGCCACAGCGTCTGCTCACCGTAGGGCAACTGAATGACGTCGTAGGGCTTGCGACCCGGATGGCTGGGGGCAAACGAGGCATGCCCCGCCGGGTGCCAGTCCTGAGCAATGATCACCTGACTGAACTGCCCACCGAGGCGATTGATCAATGGCACGATCAAGTCGCCTTCGGGCACCGCAAGTTGGCCGCCGGGGATGAAGTCGTTCTGTACGTCGATCACCAGCAGGGCTGTACGCGAAGCGTGGAGAGATGGATGTGGCATGGGGTGATTCCTCCTTGGAAGTCAGTCGATAGGATAGTGACGATTTGCGTTATGCGCTCAGCCGACTTCTCAAAACCTTGGCGATGTCCTCAAGGTCCGCCATCGAGTTGTGCCCGATCAACATCCACGCGTGTTCCGTGTCAGCCCAGTAGACAACGTTCATGTTGTGTCTACGTTCCTGGGCAAAATGCCGGCTGCCACTGTTGGAACGGGTGACGCACAGCGCCATCGGGCCGTGGGCCGGGTCCAGATAGGTGATTTGCGCGATGGGCACGCCGTCGTATTCGAGAATTTGTGCACGCTTGAAATCCAGGCGCGGCAGGGTCAGTTGCGCCGGCGCCAGGTTCAGGCCCAGACGGGCGTCGATGGTGCGCAGTTGGGCACGCTGGGTTGCCTCGTCGGTGGGCAAGTGCTCCAGGGTTTGCGGTACATAGAGCGACATATAGTCAGCCACCAGCCCGCGCCAGTTGGTTTTTTGCTGACTCAACTGCCAACCGAGGAACAACCGGTCCGCCAGCACACCGCTCACTACAAGGCCAGCCGCTGCGGCCAGAAACCAGCGCCGACTAAGTGCCGGGCGGGCAGGGCTGGGCAAGGTGTCGAGCATGGCGTGCAAGCGATCCATTGGCGCTTGCTGACCCAATTCGTCGTAAGCATCCTTGAACGGCAGGCTGCTGCGGGCCAGCCATTGCAGGCGCAGGTTGAGCGCCGGGTCTTCGTTAATGGCGGCGTCGATGCGGGTGCGCTGTTCAGTGTCGAGTTGGTCGTCGAGGTAGGCCACCAACTGTTCATCCGAAAGGATCGTCGGGCGTAGGGGGTCGGTCATCGACGTTCTCCAGAGGTAGAACTCGGTACAGCGTGCAGGGGTGGGTACTCCGCAAGTTTCAGGCGGGCGGTAGCCAGTCGGCTCATGACGGTGCCGATCGGCACTTGCAGCACCTCGGCCACTTCGCGGTAGGACAGGCCTTCGACGTAGGCCAGGTACACCGTTTCGCGTTGGGTTTCGGGCAAGGCATCGACGCGCCGGATGACCTGCGCGGCCATCACATGGGTTTGCGCCGCGTGCTCGCCGTCGAACGACAGCGCCTCGTCGGCATTCACCAAGCCCTGGCCCAGGCGCACACGGCGGGCGCGCACTTCATTGAGCCAGATCGAGTGCAAGATACTCAGCAGCCAGCGGTCCATGCGCGTACCGGGCACAAACTGCCCGGCCCGTTCGAGCGCCCGTACGCAGGTGGCTTGCACCAGGTCTTCGGCCACATGCCGTTGTCGGGACAGCAGCAAGCCGTAACGCCATAAACGCGCCAGATGCTGGCCCAACTCTGCTCTAAATGCCTGATCGCTGGCGATGGCGACCTCCGTCCGTTCGGTGTCAGGTTTTCGATGAATCGTTGATGGCTTCGGCCAGGTCCTGGTATTCCTCGCAGGTGCTGCCGCAGATCGACTTGATGTGCTGCAACTGCTCCTGGGCCAGGTCGATACGACCTTTGATCACATAAGCCTCGCCGAGGTATTCGCGTACTTGCGCATACTGCGGGTCGAGTTTGACCGATTGCAGGTAATAGCCGATGCCTTCGTCGGTGCGGCCTAGTTTACGCGTGGCGTAGCCGCGATAGTTCAGTGCCTTGGCGGTGTTGGGATTTTTAAGCGTATCGAGCAGGGCCAGGGCTTCTTCGTAGCGACCGTCCTTGGCCAGGCGATAGGCGTAGTCCACCCGGTCGTTATCCGGCACCAGGCTGCTGGTTTGCAGCACACACTTGTTCGATTTGCTGTCGAACACCTGGCCTTTGGGGCAATTGGGCTTGGCGGGTGCGGCGTCGTCACCGTGGGCGAACACCAGCGTGCTGGACAGCGCTGCGACCAACAGCAGCGGGGTGGCGAAAACAGCGAAACGGATATTCATGGGCGAAACTCCATTCAAAAAACAGAATTCAAGGGTAGGCATCCATAGAACACCCGGCCTCGGTGTTTTATTCGTTTCAGATCGAATCGCTTCCCGGCAGCATCCGGCGCAGTGTGCCGTCGCGCAGGCCGTAATGGTGAACCAGCGCCATCACCGCATGCAGCCCGGCCAGAATCACAAGGGCCCAAGCCACCTGTTCGTGCAGGCCACCGAACACCGACTTCATACTCTTATCGAACGTCATCAGGGTTGGGACATCGAACAGCCCAAAGAAGTTGAACGGTTCGGCCTGAGCCCAACGAAACAGGAAACCCAGCACGATCTGACTCAACAGCAGCAGATACAACGCCAGATGCGCGGTTTTCGCCGCAATGTTCATCAGGCCTTGATTGAGCGCAGGCAAACGCCGGCCTCGGGACAGGCGCCAGAGCAGCCGACCGATGACAATCACCGCCAGCAGGATGCCGCAGGAAATGTGCACCGACTGCAACCCCTTGCGCAGGGGCGTGCCTTTGGCCAATTGGTCCCAGATTTGCGAACTGGCAAACAGGAAAATCACCAACACGGCGGTCAGCCAGTGCAGGCTCATGGTCAGGCGGTCGTATCGAGTTGGCGGGTTGTTCAGGGTAGTCATGGGCAATCCTCTAAGGCGATGGCAGGTGAACACCGCTGTATGAACAATTATTCATTTCTTTGTGAAGGTCTTTGCAGGGAAAGCATTAAGCCAGACGCTATGCTCGACAGCATTGATGTGTATCGGGAGAACTGTGATGAGAGAACACATTCACCATGCTGCCGCCGATGGCTATAAAACCGGCGCCGACACCTACGTGCGTGGCCGCCCGGATTATCCACCGCAAGTGGCCGATTGGCTAACGGGCACCTTGGGTCTGGATGACGACAAAACCGTGATTGACCTCGGCGCCGGCACCGGCAAGTTCACCGGGCGGCTGGTGGCCACAGGCGCACAGGTAATTGCCGTGGAACCGGTGCCGCAGATGCTGGAGAAGTTGTCCGCCGCTTATCCGCAAGTGCTGGCCGTCAGTGGCACGGCCACCGATTTGCCGCTGCCGGACGCCTCGGTGGATGTGGTGGTTTGCGCCCAGGCGTTTCACTGGTTTGCGAGCCCGGCAGCGCTGACCGAAATTGCCCGGGTGCTCAAGCCGGGCGGCAGGTTGGGCCTGGTGTGGAACCTGCGCGATACCCGGGTGAGTTGGGTGCCAAAACTGGATTCGATCGTCAATGCGCTGGAAGGTGATACCCCGCGCTATTACACCGGTGCGTGGCGGTTGGCGTTTCCGCACAAGGCGTTTGGGCCGTTGCAGGCTCAGCATTTCGCTCATGGGCACACGGGCTCGCCCGAGGATGTGATTTTCAATCGGGTGAGATCGACCAGTTTTATTGCTGCGTTGCCGCAAGCGCAGCGGGACAGGGTGGATGCGCAGATTAGGGCGTTGATTGACGGCGAGCCGGAGTTGCGCGGCAAGGACGTCATCACCGTGCCGTATGTGACAGCAGCATTTGTGGCGGTGAAGGGCAGTTAGATCAGCGTTGCGGCCAATCGCGAGCAAGCTCGCTCCCATAGGAGATCAATGGCGTTCATAAATCCCCTGTGGGAGCGAGCTTGCTCGCGATGAGGCCCGACCGGCCACCACACATCCCAGGTCAGTCCCGCATTTGGCCGAACCACTGCCTTACTCCCCCCCGTGATGCCTTGTTATAGTTCGGGCTTCATTTCTGCCCGGTAAAGGATCACTGCCATGTCTCAGTACACCGCGTTCACCGTCGAACTCGCTGACAAAATCGCCCATGTGCAGATCAACCGCCCGGACAAGATCAACGCGATGAACGCGGCGTTCTGGAGCGAGATCATCGAGATCTTCCAGTGGATCGACGACACCGACGAAGTGCGGGTCGTTGTGCTCAGCGGCGCCGGCAAACACTTTTCCTCAGGCATCGACCTGATGATGCTGGCCGGCGTAGCCAACGAGCTGGGCAAGGACGTCGGCCGCAACGCGCGCCTGCTGCGCCGCAAGATCCTCGCCCTGCAAGCCTCCTTCAACGCCGTCGACAATTGCCGCAAACCAGTGCTCGCGGCGATCCAGGGTTACTGCCTGGGCGGCGCCATCGACCTGATCGCCGCTTGCGACATGCGTTACGCCGCTGAAGACGCGCAATTCTCGATCAAGGAAATCGACATCGGCATGGCCGCCGACGTTGGCACCTTGCAACGCTTGCCGCGGATCATCGGTGACGGCATGCTGCGTGAACTGGCTTACACTGGTCGCCAGTTTGGTGCCGAGGAAGCGCACGGCATGGGCCTGGTCAATCGCGTCTACAGCGATGCTTCCAGCCTGCTCGACGGCGTGATGGGCATTGCCCGCGAGATCGCCAGCAAGTCGCCGATTGCGATTACCGGCACCAAAGAGATGATCAGCTACATGCGCGACCATCGTATCGACGACGGCCTCGAATACGTCGCCACCTGGAACGCCGCCATGCTGCAATCCACCGATTTGCGCGTGGCCATGGCCGCCCATATGAGCAAACAGAAACCCGAATTTCTGGACTGATGAAAAATGACTTCACGCTGGACCACCGCAGTACTGGACACCGATCAACCCGGCGGCTGGGCCGTGGCACGCAGCCCCGAAGGCTTTCTGTTCGATGACAATGGCGCGCTGTTCCCACGGGAATGGCTCAAGCGCCAGGACTTGTCGATCCTGGCGGAACACGGTATCGGTCACCTTGATGGCGAACCGGTCTATCTGATCGAGTTGAGTAGCCACAGCGAAGTGCCGGGCTGCAACTGGAAAGGCCTGCGGGCGTTCATGCTGGAAGGCGATCACACGGTGTACCGGATTCTCGGTTATGCCGCGCAGATCGGCACCTGGTACCGCGAACACCGTTTTTGCGGTAACTGCGGGCAGGCGACCCAACAGGTTCCCCGTGAGCGGGCGATGTACTGCGAGCCTTGCGATATCCGCTATTACCCGCGGATTTCACCGAGCATGATCGTGCTGGTCACCCGTGGCGATGAAGTGTTGCTGGCCCGTTCGCCACGCTTTGTCACCGGGGTCTATAGCACGCTGGCCGGGTTTGCCGAACCGGGGGAGTCGGCCGAGGAATGCCTGATTCGCGAGGTTCGCGAAGAAGTGCAGATCGAGGTCAAGAATATCCAGTACATGGGCAGCCAGTGCTGGCCGTTCCCGCACTCGATGATGCTGGGCTTCCACGCCGAATACGCCGGTGGCGAGATCGTCTGTCAGGAGGACGAGATCGAAGACGCCCAGTGGTTCAACATTCACGCGATGCCGCCATTGCCGGCATCACGCTCGATTGCCCGTTATCTGATCGATGTCTACCTGGCGCGGCGCTTAGGCCACGCTGAACCAGTGCTGCCAGGCTAGGCGCACGGTCAGGCCCAGCACCACGGTGATGAACACCGGGCGAATGAACTTGGCTCCGCCGCTGATGGCGGAGCGTGCGCCGAAGAATGCACCGACCATCACCGAAAGGCCCATGCTCAGGCCGATGATCCAGTCCACTTGACCCGAAAATACGAACACCGACAGCGCCGCAATGTTGCTGACGAAGTTCATGCTGCGGGCTACGCCGCTGGCTTTCACCAGGTCAATGGGGTACATCAGCATGCTGCTGACGGTCCAGAACGCACCCGTGCCGGGGCCGGCCACACCGTCATAGAAACCGAGGCTGAAGCCTTGGGTCGATTGCCACTTTTTCTTGATCGGAGCGTCGCTGTCCAGCGGCGCTTTTGGCGTGCCACCAAACAACAGGTAGATGCCACAGGCGAAGACAATCACCGGCAGCATCTTGTTCAGCCATTCCGCCGGCAGATAGTGGGCGACCACCGCACCGGTCAGCGCGCCGACCAGGGTGCCAATAATGGCGTGCACCCACTGTTTGGGGTGAAACAGCTTGCGGCGGTAGAAGGTGAAACTGGCGGTGGCCGAGCCGAAGGTCGAACTCAGTTTGTTGGTGCCCAGCACCAGGTGCGGCGGCAGGCCGGCGGTCAGCAAGGCAGGTGTGGTCAACAGACCGCCGCCGCCGGCAATGGCGTCGATGAAACCGGCAATGAAAGCGACGAAGGCCAGAATGGCCAGAGTGGTGAGGTCAACGCTAAGTTCGAAAGGCATGGAATCGGCTTATTCGGCGGGGCGCAGAAAGTGGGCTGCGGGGAAGGCCGATATCTTACCTATATCCAACCTTTGCGGCGACCCGTCTGGCCTCTTCGCGGGCAAGCCTCGCTCCTACGGGGAACACGATCAACCGTAGGAGCGAGGCTTGCCCGCGAAGGCATCATCCCAGCCAATACATCACTTAACCTGAGGCCCATTCCCGATCTGCCACACAAACGGCGGCTCAGCCCCGTTAATTTCCCAATCCCCGATAATCCGGGCCTTGTAGATCACCGGGTTATGCGACGACACCGTCCGCGCATTGCGCCAATGCCGATCCAGGGATTTACCCTGACGAATATCCGACGCCCCGAGCGCATTGAACAGTTCGCTGGTAGCGCGTTGAATCAGTTCCGTCACCACCACTTGAGCCTTGGCCGATTCGATCTCTGCTGCAACATTCGCCGCCCGCTCCAACACCTCATCACCAGAGAAACGTGCCTCGTAAGCGCGCTGTGCCGGTTGTGCGGCTTTTAGCGTGCTGGCCTCGGCGGCATACACCAACGCCGAGATTTCCCCGACCACTTGCTGTACTTGCGAATCCTGACTGACATGCTGGGCGTTGCCATGGCTGTAGATGCGTTTGCGCTCGCGCACTTGATGCGCCACATCGCGCAACGCCGCGCGGCCGATCCCGGCGAGGGTCGCCAGCAGCACCAATTGATAGAACGCCGTCTGGTATTTGAAGCGGGTGGCGAAGTCGATGATGTTTTCGGCGTCCACTTCGGCATCGGTAAACCGCGACGTACCGCTGCCGGTGGTGCGCTGGCCGAAACCGTCCCAGTCATCGCTCTGCACAATGCCAGGCTGGCGGGTGCGCACCGCAGCAATCACGTCGCCGCCGGTATCGCTGCGCTGGGCGTAGACGTCGATCCAGTCAGAGAAAATGCTGCCGGTGCTGTAGAACTTCTCGCCGTTGAGCCGCCATTGATCGCCGTGGGGCGAGACTTTGGTGATCACATCGCCGATGGACACGCTGCCAATTTCGGTCCACGCGCAGCCGACGATGTCGCCGGCCACGAAGCGCTTGAACCAGACATCCCGAGCCGGGCCGGGCGCAGCGTTGAGGCGGTCCTCGGCAAACGCGAAATGTCCGCGCAAGGCTTGGGGGACGTTGGAATCGGCTTCGGCCAGTTCGATCAGCAGTTCAAATAATTGCGGGACCGAAGCACCGCCGCCGCCATATTCCACCGGGACCCGGATGGCACCGAAACCGGCGTCCTTGAGCCATTGGATGGGTTCGTAAGGCAGGCTGCGGGTTTGTTCGCGTTCAACGGCGCCGGCGGCGATTCGTTCGAAGATCGGCCGGAAGCGTGCGGCCAGGGTTTCGTAGTCGGTGCCGGTGGATAGGGGGTTGATAACGTGGTGTTCGGTCATGGGACGGTTCCTCGGGGCGGCAGTAAAAGGCTTTGAGTCTGCCAAGAGCGATTGCATGGTCCATGCCGAAGTTGTCAGGCCATGGTTTGTTGGAGGATGTAGGTTTTAACGAGGTATGAACTGTTGCTGTACCAACAGCGCAGCAGCAAATTGCCCCTGACACACCCTCGACCTATGGCAAAAGGCATTCCTGTGGAGAGGGAGTTTGCTCCCGCTTGAGTGCGCAGCGCTCACAATATTTTGGGGCCGCTGCGCAGCCCAGCGGGAGCAGGCTCCCTCGCCACAAGTGTCATACGCCACAAGGAATCAGTGCTGGCACGGTTGCTGCTCTGGTCCAAGGACTTCCCAAAAGTCCCGAGGACAAGCCTATGAGTCAGCAAGCCGTCAAATTTGCCTATTGGGTGCCGAACGTCAGCGGCGGGCTGGTAGTCAGCAAGATCGAGCAACGCACCCACTGGGGCATTGATTACAACCGCAAACTGGCGCAACTGGCCGAAGAGGCCGGGTTTGAATACGCCTTGACCCAGATTCGTTTCACCGCCGGTTACGGCGCCGAGTTCCAGCATGAATCGGTTGCCTTCAGCCACGCGCTGCTGGCGGCCACGACCAAACTCAAGGTGATCGCCGCGATCCTGCCCGGCCCGTGGCAACCAGCGCTGGCGGCCAAGCAACTGGCGACCATCGATCAACTGACTAACGGCCGGGTGGCGGTGAACATTGTCAGCGGCTGGTTCAAGGGTGAATTCCAGGCAATCGGCGAGCACTGGCTGGAGCACGACGAGCGTTATCGCCGTTCGGAAGAATTCATCCGCTCGCTCAAGGGCATCTGGAGCCAGGACAACTTCACCTTTCGCGGCGACTTCTACCGCTTCGACAATTACAGCCTCAAGCCCAAGCCACTGGGTCAACCGGAAATCTTCCAGGGCGGCAGTTCACGCGCCGCACGGGACATGGCGGCGCGGGTGTCGGACTGGTATTTCACCAACGGCAACACCCCCGAAGGCATCAAGGCTCAGGTCGACGACATTCGAACCAAGGCTGCGGTGAACAATCATTCGGTGAAGGTCGGGGTGAACGCTTTTGTCATTGCCCGTGACACCGAAGAGGAAGCGCGTGCGGTGTTGGCGCAGATCATCGACCAGGCCGATCCGGAAGCGGTGAATGCCTTTGGCGACGCAGCGAAACAGGCGGGCAGGGCGTCACCGGAAGGCGAGGGCAATTGGGCCAAGTCGACGTTTGAGGATCTGGTGCAGTACAACGACGGGTTCAAGACCAACCTGATCGGCACGCCGCAACAGATTGCCGAGCGCATTGTGGCGTTGAAAGCGGTGGGCGTGGATTTGGTGTTGGCGGGGTTCCTGCACTTCCAGGAAGAAGTGGAGTACTTCGGCAAACGCGTGTTGCCGTTGGTGCGTGAGCTAGAGGCCAAGGCCGGCGTGAAGCAGCAAGCTGCGATCGCCTAAACACCACAAACCCCCTGTAGGAGCGGGCTTGCTCGCGAAAGCGGTGTGTCAGTCGACATTAATGTCTACTGACACGGCCTCTTCGCGAGTAAGCCCGCTCCCACATTGGAGCTGTGTGGAATTACAGACCGAGGTCCGACAGGCCCGGGTGATCGTCCGGACGACGTCCCAACGGCCAATGGAATTTACGGTCGCTTTCCTTGATCGGCAGGTCGTTGATGCAGGCGTAACGGTTGAACATCAGGCCTTGCTCATCGAACTCCCAGTTTTCGTTGCCGTAGGAGCGGAACCAGTTGCCCGAGTCGTCGTGCCATTCATAGGCGTAGCGCACGGCGATGCGGTTGCCGGTAAAGGCCCAGAGTTCCTTGATCAGTCGGTAATCCAACTCCTTGGCCCATTTACGGGTCAGGAAACCCTTGGCTTCTTCGCGGTTGTTGGCGAACTCGGCGCGGTTCCGCCATTTAGTGTCCAGGGTGTACGCCAGGGACACGCGCTGCGGGTCGCGGGAATTCCAGCCGTCTTCAGCCAGTCGAACTTTTTCGATGGCCGATTCACGGGTGAATGGCGGTAATGGCGGACGAACTTCGGCATTAGATGACATTTAAATGTCTCCTTCTCAAAGTAAAGTTCAAGCAAGTTGTCGGGCTTGATTAAGCGGTTACAGGTCCAATAACTTTCGCGCCATGCATTGCGCATTATCGGCGGCACTGTGATCACCCATCACAAGCGCAACGGTAATGGCACCATCGATCAGGATCAGCAGCTGTTGGGCCAGTGCCTGCGGGTCGGTAGCGCCATGTTCGGTGCAGAGCTCGCGCACGTAGTCGAGCAGCTTTTGTTTATGCTTTTTGGCGACCAGCCGAACCGGGTCTTGCGGGTCGCCGGTTTCGCCGCTGGTGTTAATGAAGGCGCAGCCGCGAAAGCCTTCCGAGTCGAACCAGGCCTTGAGCACGGTAAACAGGTTAAGGAGCCGGTCGGCCGGGGTCGCGGCTTTATCGACTTCAGTCCTGAACCAGAGCATCCAGCGCACATCGCGGCGTTGCAGGGCCGCGACGGTGAGCTCCTCCTTGTTGGCGAAGTAGCGGTAGATACTCTTTCTGGAGACGCCGGCAGTTTTCACCAGGAGATCCATGCCGGTGGCTGCGATGCCACTTTTGTAGATCAGCTTTTCGGTGACGTCCAGAATGATGTCGCGTGTGTCGTTGCTAGTGATTTCGTTCATGCGACAAACAGTAGAACGATCGTTCTCCTTGGTCAAGCAGGTATTTGCATCGCACATGAAATCGCCATCGCGAGCAAGCTCGCTCCCACATTTAAAATGCATTCCCCCTGTGGGAGCGAGCTTGCTCGCGATGGCGGTATTACTGACACCGAGAAGACCCAAACCCACACATGGTGTAAGCTCTCGGGTTCTTCGGATTCGACCTTTTTGCGAGCCTTATGCCGTCGCTTTTCAAACGCTCTTTGCTGCCCAAACTGCGCAGTTTTCCGCTGACCGCCGATGCCGTGACCATTCTGTCCGGCGCCGCCGAGTACCGTCGTTGCCTGCTTGAGAAAATCGCCCAGGCGACCCAGCGCATTTATATCGTCGCGCTGTACTTGCAGCAGGACGAAGCCGGCCAGGAAATCCTCGATGCCTTGCACGCCGCCAAACTGGCGCGTCCGGAACTGGACGTGGTGGTGGTCGTCGACTGGCTGCGCGCCCAGCGTGGCTTGATCGGCGCCGGCAAGCAGCCGGGTAACTCGGCCTGGTATCAGGAAATGACCCGCACTCACGCAAGCGAAGTCCCGGTGTACGGCGTGCCGGTGCAAACCCGCGAGCTGTTCGGTGTGCTGCACTTGAAGGGTTTCGTAATCGACGATTGCGTGATCTACAGCGGCGCGAGCCTGAACAACGTTTACCTGCACAAATTCGACAAGTACCGCTACGACCGTTATCACCTGCTGCAGAACAGCGCGCTGGCCGATTCCATGCAGCACCTGATCCAGCACGGCCTGATCGCCTCCAAAGCGGTGCATCGCCTCGACCTGCCGAACCTGCCGACCACCCGCAGCCTGCGCAACGACATCGGCGACCTGCGCAGCCGTCTCAAACACGCGACCTACGACACCACCCAAGGCAGCACCGCCAAAGGTGAACTGTCGGTCAGCCCGTTGCTCGGCGTCGGCAAGAACAATCCGCTGAGCCGGGTGATTTGCGAGTTGATCGCCAGCGCCCAGCATCAGCTGACCATCTGCACGCCGTACTTCAACCTGCCGTTGGCGGTGACCCGGGAAGTCAACCGGGCCCTGGCACGTGGGGTGAAGATCGACATCATCGTCGGCGACAAGACCGCCAACGACTTCTACATCCCGCCGAGCGAGCCGTTCAAGGTGATCGCCGCGCTGCCGTACCTCTACGAGATCAGCTTGCGCCGCTTTGCCAAGCGTCATCAGCACAACATCGACAGCGGCCAGTTGAACCTGCATTTGTGGCGTGATGGCGACAACACCTATCACCTCAAGGGCATGTGGGTCGATCAGCGCTACACCTTGCTGACCGGCAACAACCTCAACCCGCGGGCGTTCCGTCTCGATCTGGAAAACGCCTTGCTGATTGATGACCCGAAAAGCGAGCTGATGGAGCCGCGCCGCAAAGAGCTGGCGGAGATCTTCGAGAACACCCGGCGTATCGAGCGTTACCTGGACCTGGAAACCCTGCCGGAATACCCGGGGGCGGTGGCCAAGTTTCTCAAGCGGGTGAGCCGAGTGCGGATCGAGCGATTGCTCTACCGGATGTTGTAAGCCCAAAAAGCAAAAGATCGCAGCCTCCGGCAGCTCCTACATTAGAGGGTGTACACCCTGTAGGAGCTGCCGGAGGCTGCGATCTTTTCGCAAACAACGCCGATATTTAGTTCAGACCCAGCTTGCCACGCAGCGTCGACAAGTCTTCAGCCAAGGTGTTAACCGGGCCAACCAGCGCCTTACGGTCAGCCTCTTTCACTTTGTCATACGTTTCGAAACCGCCATCCTTGGTTTTGTACTTGGCCAGGATCTTGTTCACAGCAGCGAAGTTCTTGTCGACTTTGGCGACGAAGGCTTTGTCTTGCTGCTCGATCTGCGGACGGAACAGGTCGACGATTTTCTTCGCGCCGTCGATGTTGCCCTGGAAGTCATACAGGTCGGTGTGGCTGTAACGGTCTTCTTCACCGGAGATCTTGGTGGCAGCGACTTCTTCCAGCAGTGCAGCAGCACCGCCAACGACTTTTTCAGGCGGGAAGGTCAGGCCGGCAACGCGGGTTTGCAGGTCTTTGACGTCATTGTTCAGCTTGTCCGCCAGCGCGCCCAGGTCCTTGGTGCTCTTTTCCGAGAACAGGGTGTATTCGATGCGGTGGAAACCGGTGAAGTCATCGGCTTTCACGCCTTTTTCGTGGTCGTCGACACGGGAGTCGATGGACGCATCCAGGTCACTGAACAGCTCGGCAATCGGCTCGATCGACTCGTAGTAAACGCGGGTCGGTGCGTAGAGCTTTTGCGCGGTGGCCAGGTCGCCTTTTTTCACTGCATCAGTGAACTGTTGGGTGTGGCTGCCCAGTTGGTCCAGTTGTTCGGTGACGTAGATCTTGTAGTCCGAGACTGGCCCCACCAGATCCAGCGGCGCCGTCGCCGCGAAAGCCGAAAACGGGGTGTTGAGCAAGCCAAGGGTCAGCAGTAAAGCGAGTGGCGACTTTTTCATGGGACGGTACCGTGTTGGGGGTTGTTATGCGTTTGTTGTTGGTTGTGTAGCGTTCAGCAGCGAGCGACCGATAAAGTCCTTGTCGCCCGTCACACCCGGCAACGTGAAGAAGTACCCGCCGCCCACTGGCTTGAGGTATTCCTCCAACGGCTCGCCGTTGAGTCGGGTTTGTACGGTGATGAAGCCTTTTTGCAGGTCAGCCTGGTAGCAGATGAACAGCAGGCCCATTTCGAGCTGGCCGTTCTTGTTCACGCCGTTGGAGTAGTTGAACGGCCGGCGCAGGATCAGGTTGGCCTGGGTTTCGGCGGTGCGCGGGTTGGCCAGGCGAATGTGCGCGTCGAGCTTGGTCAGCTTGCCTTCAGGGTCCTTGGCGTAGTCCGGGACTTCGGTTTCGTGCTGGCAGCCCATGGGCGCGCCGGTGCTCTTGACCCGACCGAGGATGCTTTGCTGTTCCTGCAATGGCGTGCGGTCCCAGCGTTCGACGAAGTTGCGGATGATCCGCACGGCTTGGTAGCTGCCATTCGCGGCCCAGGCCGGTTCATCGCTGTCAGGCTGGACCCAGACGATCGCGTCCATGGCTTTGCCATCGTTGGAATCGGGGTTGGCCGAGCCATCGCGAAAACCAAGGAAGTTGCGCGCGCTCTGCGCCGGCACACCGGGTTTTGCCGGGGCTTGCGGCGGTACGCTGCCTTCCTGCTTCCAACGCACCAGCAGCAGGTCCGGCAGGTTTTTCACGATGTCACGCAGGGCGTGGATGTTGGTGTCGGTGGTGTTAGAGCAGAACTGCAAACTCAAGTCACCGTGGCAGCAATCGGCTTCCAGGGCATCGTTGGGGAAACCAACCATGCGGATCAGTCGCTTGGGTTTTGTACTGGCCAGGCCGAAGCGCTCGTCGAACAACGACTCGCCGACCGACACCGTAATAGTCAGGTTGTCCGGGGTGACCACCGGGCCGAGAATCCCCGAATCCACCGGCGGCAGTTTCGGATCAACCTGCGTGACTTCGCCGCCCTTCATCAGGAACGCGATGCGCTCGTTGAGGGTGCGGAACAGTCGCTCCAGGTCTTCACGATCGCTGGCCAACACATCGAACGACACCAACATGCCCGACGCCGGGCGCGGGGTGGTGATACCGGTCTGGTGCTTGCCATGGAAATCGTGGCGGTCTTCGGTCTTGTCGCTGCTCGGTGCTTCGGTAACCTGTGCAGGGCTGGCGGCGGCCATCGCGGGGCAGCTCAATGCAGTGCCGGCCAATGCGACACCGGCGGCGCCCATGCCCATTAATACGCGGCGACGCTGGGCTGAAAACTGTTCTAAATCTTTCATGTAAAAGGCGTCTTCTGCTTAAAGGCCGGAAAGGCCGAGGGCTGGATCGATTCCATCGAGTACGTCGGCCAAAGCCTTGGCCTTGTCAGCAATTTGCTTGCGCTGCTCGGCACTGACCGTGTCGTAGCTGGCGTAGCCATCCTTGACCTTGAGTCCGTTGAGTTCGGCGTCGAAAGCAGTGAGGGCCGCGTCGATTTTCGGCAACAGGTCGGCGGCGGACTTGGTCAGCAATGGCCGCAGCAGGTCGACGACTTTGCGCGCGGCATCGAGGTTGGCGGCGAAACCGTTCAGGTCGGTGTGGCTGTAGCGTTCTTCTTCGCCGCTGCTGGCGCGCACTTCGGCGATGCTCTTGAGGTTGCGCACCACAATGCTCACCAGTTGCTCCGGCGGCAGCGACTGCGCGAGCAGTTGCTGTTTCAACGTGGTGATGTCGATGATCAATTGCATAGCCACCGGCGCCAGGGCGTCGAGTTTGCGTTGCTGAAACAGTGCGTATTCGAGGCGGTGGAAACCGACGAAGGCCGGGTCCTGTTCGCGTTTCTCGAAGTAATCGGCGCGGGCGTTGATTGCATTGTCCAGCTCGGCCAGACGCTGGGCGGCCGGGGCGATCCGTTGATAAGCGGCGCGGGCCGGCACGTAAAGGGCCTGGGCCTGGCTCAGATCGCCGGCTTCGATGGCTTGTTCAAGGGCGGTCACGGCTTTGATCAGCGCGCTGCTCTGGCTGCTCAGGTACACACGGAATTCCGACAGTGGACCGATAAACGCGACCATCGATGGACGCGCCTTGGCGGCGGCATCTGAGGCGGCGGTCGGGGTCACGTGCAAGGTGCCGCGCGGGTTGCTCAGCAAACCGCAGGTGATCGCGTAGTCGCCGGGCGCCAGGTTGGCGTTGATCACCTGGCTCAGGCCGGGCGCAATGTTTTCCCGTTCTTCGAGCACCAGCACGCCGTCGAGGATTTCCCATTCCACGGCACGGTCGGAGCGGTTGACGATGCGGAAACTGCTGCGCCCGGCCGGGACCGTCAGCGCATTCGGTTCGCAACTTTTAGGGTGAATGTTCACCACCACTTCGTCGTGGTTGGTCTGGCGCTTGGCAGCGGCCATTTTCGAGGCGTAGTAGAACAGGCCACCGGCGGCAATCATCACGATCACCGAACCGGCCACCGCCCAGCGCAACGCGCGGGGAGGGAAAGCCACGGGAGGAGTAGGCGTTGACATGAAAGCCCTTACTGGCTGGAAACGGAAGTTGCTTGCTTGGTGGGCTCGGCAGCCGGGAGGAAGAACATCACCAGCGCCACCACCAGATAAATCAGATACGCCCCGAGGGTGCTGACGGTCGGCGCGTCCTGGTAACCGAACATGCCGGCCAGCACCGAGCCCAGCGGGCCGTCCATCGGCAGCGTGGCGCTAAAGTCGAAGAGCACGGTTTGCAGGTGATTCCAGACGCCCGCTTCATGCAGCGCTTGCACCGAGTTGGAGAGGATGCCGGCGGCGACGACCAGGATGAACAAACCGGTCCAGCGGAAGAACGCGCCGAGGTTGAGGCGCATGCTACCGGTGTAGATCAGGAACCCAACGATGATCGCCAGAATCAGGCCGAGCAGGGCGCCGATCGGTGCGGCGGGGCCTTCACTCTGCTGAAACACCGCGAGCAGGAAGAACACCGTTTCCAGACCTTCCCGGGCCACGGCGAAAAACACCATAGCGATCAGCGCGGTGACCTGATGCTTGGAGCCGGCCAAGGCGTGATCGAGGGAGACATGCAGGGAATGCTTGATCGAACGCGCAACTTTGCGCATCCAGAACACCATGGAACTGAGGATGCCGACAGCCACCAAACCGACGATGCCTTCGAACAGTTCCTGTTGTTTCTGCGGGAATTCGGCGCTCATGAGTTCCAGGCCACCACCAACCAGCAAGGCCAGCGCGGCGGCGAGGAACACGCCGATCCACACGGCAGGCATCCACTGGCCGCGGCCGGTTTGCTTGAGGTAGCTGGCGATGATGCCAACGATCAGCGCGGCTTCAATGCCTTCGCGCAGCATGATCAGAAAGGGAACAAGCATTCAGCACCGTGGTGTCGTTAGAGAGGATGCTAATTTGTAACATAATGACACTCATTC
>Ga0105857_1000116_pt1 | contig 33244 bp, 37 predicted proteins | sample OrgsoiDNA_201061_FD_89682 | JGI IMG/M metagenome (GOLD analysis project Ga0105857, IMG submission 89682) | Permafrost soil microbial communities from the Arctic, to analyse light accelerated degradation of dissolved organic matter (DOM) -... | ecosystem: Environmental > Terrestrial > Soil >...
CGCGTGATAATTGACCAGCACCATCGTCAGCAACAACGTCGCACCGCCCGCGTTGTGGGCGACGGCAATCGGCAGCGGCAGGTGAAACAGCACGTTGCTGATGCCCAAGGTGATTTGTGCGCCGAGGGCGATTAGCACCAACCCGGCCAGGCGAGTCATGCCGACCACTTTTAGCTGCCAGGCCAGGCCCAGCAGCACCAGCGTCACCAGTAGGGCGCCGATCCGGTGGGTCAGGTGAATCGCGGTGCGGGCATCGCTGTCCAGTTGCCCGCCGAGGTAATTGGGCCCGATGTGTTGGGTCAGGTGAAAACCGTTGGCGAAATCAGCTGGTGGCAGCCATTGGCCGTGGCAGGTCGGGAAGTCGATGCACGCCACTGCCGCGTAGTTGGAACTGACCCAGCCGCCGAGGGCGATTTGCAGGATCACCAGCAGCAAGCCGGCGGTCGCCCAGTACTGCAAGCGTTTTGGCACCGTTAGGGCCGGCAATACGCCGGACAGCCGTAGGGTCAGCAGAAACAACAAACTCAGGGTCGCGAACCCGCCAAGCAAATGCCCGGTGACCACTTGCGGCCAGAGCTTGAGCGTCACCGTCCACATGCCGAACGCCGCTTGGGCGAACACCACCGCCAACAGAAACAACGGCAATTTCACCGGTTGCCCCGGGTGACGACGATGAACCCAGGCACGACCGGCCAGCACCGAGATCAACAGCCCCAGCGTGCCGGCGAAGTAGCGGTGGATCATCTCGTTCCAGCCTTTGTGGGCAACGACCGGCGTATCGGGGAAATGCAGTTCGGCATGGGCTAACTGGGCTTCGCTTTTTGGCACGCTGATAAAGCCGTAGCAACCCGGCCAGTCCGGGCAGCCGAGGCCGGCGTGGGTCAGGCGAGTGTAGGCGCCGAGCAACACCACAATCAGTGCCAGCAAGGTGGCAAACAGCGCGAGGCGAAATCCAGGTTTGGCCATGACGATGCCCTTATCCGATGTTCGACAGTTTCAGCAGTTGACGCAGATCGTTCAGCAGGTCCTTGCCCTTGACCGTCGGGTCGTAGCGCAGCACCAGATTGCCGTGGGGGTCGATGATCCACAGCTGCGGCGCGGTCTTGTCCCCTGTTGTTTTACTGAACGTGGTCAAGTCCATGGGATAGCGCTGCAGTTGTGGATATTCGCGAGTCAGCTTGGCTTCATAGTCGGCGGTCAGCGGTTGCGCCGCTGCCAATGCATGACTGGCACGGGACGCATCGCGACCGAGGCCGATCTGGATTTGCCGCGCCAGGTACACCAGTTGCTGGCAGTCCACCAAGCAGTCCTTGGGCGCGGTCACCAGCATTTGCCAGCGATCCTCTTCGGCCTGCACGCCGAGGTCGGCGCGGGTCTGGCCGTTGCCGATCAGTTCGCCGTGATAACTGCGGCCGTCCGGCACCCAGAAATTCAGTTTGTACATGCCGGTGGCGAGGATCATCGGACCGATCACCCCGAGCAGGATCAGCAGCAGTTGCAAGCGACCCTTGCGCCGACTCGCCGGCGTTTTCGCCTCAGACATGCTGGGTGGATTCATGGCCGCTCCCATGGTGTTTCTCCTTTGCGTTGTGCCAGCCGAGGTAGATAAAAAGGCCGAGCAGGGCGATCGCCATGGCGAACCATTGCACGGCATAAGCGATGTGTTTTTCCGGTCCCATGGCCACCACCGGCCAATCGGCCTGGTAGGACGCGGGGCCGGTTTCTTCACGCAATTCGTAGGCAAAGCCTTCGCGATTGAGCGAGGCCCAGAGCTTGCCCGGTTCGACGGCGGTGATCAGCTTCGGCCAGGTCGATGTCGTTGGATCGGCGTGTAGTTGGAACGTCGCGCCGGGGGAAACGTAGACCCACGCGTCAATGCTCTGCGCTTCGGTGGGTGTCTTGAATTGCGGTGGGGTGCGGCGCTCCGGCCACGGCAACCAACCGCGATTGACCAGCAACCAAAGCCCGGTCGCTTGATCATGAAACGGTTGCAGCAACTCGACGCCAACCTTGCCGTTGCGCTGGCGGTTATCCAGCAACAAGCTGTGCTCGGCATCGAACTGGCCGTACAGGTGCACCCGGCGAAAGGCCGGGTCCTGGGTGTGTTGCAGCGCGGTGCTGGCCATCGGTTCGGCCGCCCTGCGCTCGGCGTAGCTTTGCAGCAGCGCGCTTTTCTCTGCGCCTCGGCTCAGTTGCCAGAAGCCGAGCGACACCAGCAGCGGCAACAACAGCGCCACTACAATCGTCGGCACGATGCCCGGCCGAAAGCGCTTCATGGCATCGCCAGAAAGTCGGTCATCGCGATAGCTATACTCAAATGCATCGCCTGTCCCCCGGAGTCTTACCATGCTCAAAGCAGCCATCGTCCTGATGCTGATTGCCACGGTTGTCAGCCTGTTCAGCGGCCTGTTTTTTCTGGTCAAGGACGACAGCAGCTCGAATCGCCTGGTGATCGCCTTGAGTGTTCGGGTTGCCTTGGCCGCCACCACCGTCGGCTTGATCGCCTGGGGTTTCTACAGCGGCCAGTTAGTGTCTACTGCGCCTTGGTAATGCCTCAAAGCACGTAGACGAAAACGAACAGCCCGATCCACACCACGTCGACGAAGTGCCAGTACCAACTCGCCGCTTCGAAGCCGAACTGGTGCTCGTTATCGAAGTGTCCGCGCATGATCCGCATCAGCATCACGAACAGGATGATGGTGCCGATGGTCACGTGGGCGCCGTGGAACCCGGTGAGCATGAAGAACGTTGCGCCGTAGACGCCCGAACCGAGGGTCAGCCCCAGTTCGTGGTAGGCGTGTGTGTATTCTTCGGCTTGCAGCGCGAGGAACCCGCAGCCCAGCAGCACGGTGATCGCCAGCCAGATTTTAAGCGCGCCGCGATGGCCTTTTTTCAAGGCGTGATGGGCGATGGTCACGGTGACGCTGGAGCTGACCAGCAAAATAGTGTTGATCAGCGGCAGGCCCCAGGGGCTGATGACTTCTTTAGGCGGCGGGAACAGTTTCGGGTCCGGGGTGTGCAGCAGCGGCCAGGCGAATTGAAAGTTCGGCCAGAGCATGTGGGCGATGCCCTTTGGGCCTTCGCCTCCCAGCGCCGGGCCAGAGATGTGCCGCACGTAAAACAGCGCACCGAAGAAGGCGATGAAGAACATCACCTCGGAGAAGATGAACCAACTCATGCCCCAGCGGAACGAGCGATCAAGCTGCGGGCTGTACAACCCCGCGCGGCTCTCCTTGATCACCGTGCCGAACCAGCCGAACAGCATGTAGGCCAGCAGCAGGCCGCCGACGAAAAAGATCAGCGGGCCGTGGGATTCCGGCCGTGCCGCTTTCAGGTCGTTGAACCAGGTGGCCAGGCCGTACACCGTGACCAGCATGCCGGCGGTGGCGATGATCGGCCATTTGCTCTGGGCGGGTACGTAATAGTGCTCATGAGTTGCCATTTATTGTTCTCCTTATCGGGCACGCTTCAACGCCTAGCCACCGGTGCTTGCAGCAGCCACGGGCGGATGACGTGCGGTGATATCGAACAGCGTGTAAGACAGCGTCAGGTGCTTCACATCCTTGGGCATGTCACGGTCAACGATGAAACGTACCGGCATCTCGATCCGTTGACCGGGCTGCAGCACTTGCTGGGTAAAGCAGAAACATTCGGTCTTGTGGAAGTACGCCGCCGCCTCGCTGGGCGCGATGCTCGGCACTGCCTGGGCGCTCATCGGGTGGTCGGTGGGGTTGTAGGCGACAAACAGCATTTCGCTCACCGCCCCGGGATAGGTGGTCAGTTCATTGCCCTTGGGATAGAACTCCCACGGCATGTCGGCGTTGTTCATCGACAGAAACTGCACGCGCACTTGCCGCGAGGTGTCGACCGTCTGTTCGCCTTCGTACTGCCCGGCGGTTTTGCCGTTGATGCCGAAGGCCTTGCACATCACGTCGTAGATCGGCACAAGGGCAAACCCGAATACAAACATCGCTACCACCACCATCAGCAGGCGCGTGACCAGTTTTTTCAGAGAAATTGAATCAGCCATGATGTCTGCCCTCACGCCCAAGCCCTGTGGGAGCGAGCCTTTGTGGCGAGGGAGCTTGCTCCCGTTGGGCTGCGAAGCGGCCCCAAAAGCTTTGCGTCTGCTTCGCAGCCGAGCGGGAGCAAGCTCCCTCGCCACACAAGTTCGCTCCCACATGGGTTACAGCGTTCATTTCACTTCCGGCGGGGTGGTGAAGGTGTGATACGGCGCCGGTGACGGCACGCTCCACTCCAGACCTTCAGCCCCTTCCCACGGTTTGGCCGGTGCTGGCGGGCCGCCGCGAATGGTCTTGATCACGATGAACAGGAAGAACAGCTGCGTGGTACCGAACATGAACGCGCCAATCGACGACACCATGTTGAAGTCGGCGAATTGCAGGTTGTAGTCCGGAATCCGTCGCGGCATGCCCGCCAGCCCGACGAAGTGCATCGGGAAAAAAGTCATGTTCATACCGATGAACGACAGCCAGAAATGCAGCTTGCCGAGGGTTTCGTCGTACATGTGGCCGGTCCATTTCGGCAGCCAGTAGTAGGCCGAGGCGAAGATCCCGAAGATCGCCCCCGGCACCAGCACGTAGTGGAAGTGCGCGACCACGAAGTAGGTGTCCTGGTACTGGAAGTCCGCCGGGGCGATGGCCAGCATCAGGCCGGAGAACCCGCCGATGGAGAACAGGATCACGAACGCCACGGCGAACAGCATCGGCGTTTCGAAGGTCAGCGAGCCTTGCCACATGGTGCTGGCCCAGTTGAACACTTTCACGCCGGTCGGCACCGCGATCAGCAGCGTGGCGTACATAAAGAACAACTCGCCCACCAGCGGAATACCAACCACGAACATGTGGTGCGCCCAGACGATAAACGACAGGAACGCGATGCTCGCCGTGGCGTAGACCATCGAGGTGTAGCCGAACAGTGGCTTGCGCGAGAAGGTCGGGATGATCGAGCTGACGGCACCGAAGGCCGGCAGGATCATGATGTACACCTCGGGGTGACCGAAGAACCAGAACACGTGCTGGAACAGCACCGGGTCCCCGCCACCGGCGGCACTGAAGAAACTGGTGCCGAAGTGGATGTCCATCAGCATCATCGTCACGCACCCGGCCAGCACCGGCATTACTGCGATCAGCAGGAACGCGGTGATCAGCCAGGTCCAGACGAACAGCGGCATTTTCATCAGCGTCATGCCAGGGGCGCGCAGGTTGAGGATGGTGGCGATCACGTTGATCGCGCCCATGATCGAGCTGATGCCCATCAGGTGGATGGCGAAGATGAAGTAGGTCACGCTTTCTGGCGCGTAGGTCGTGGAGAGCGGGGCGTAGAAGGTCCAGCCGAAGTTTGGCCCGCCGCCGGCGGTGAACAAGGTCGAGATCAACAGGATGAACGCCGCTGGCAGTAGCCAGAAGCTGAAGTTGTTCATCCGTGGCAGGGCCATGTCCGGCGCGCCGATCATCAACGGAATCATCCAGTTGGCGAGGCCGACGAAGGCTGGCATCACTGCACCGAAGACCATCACCAGGCCGTGCATGGTGGTCATCTGGTTGAAGAACGCCGGTTCGACGATTTGCAGCCCGGGCTGGAACAGCTCGGCACGAATCACCATGGCGAACGAGCCGCCAATCAGGAACATGGTGAACGCAAACCACAGGTACAGCGTGCCGATGTCCTTGTGGTTGGTGGTCAGCACCCAGCGCATCAGGCCCTTGGCGGGGCCGTGGGCATGGTCGGCGGCATGACCGTGGTCATCGATTACAGCGCTCATGGCCGTTCTCCCGAGAACGAATGGGCTGGGCAGGCCGGGGCGCGCTGCCCCGACCGGTTCCTTACGTACGCAATAGACCGGGTCATTTGCTTTCCGCCTGTTTCAACTCCAGCACTTCTTTAGGCGTGACCATGTCGCCTTTGTTGTTGCCCCAGGCGTTACGTTCGTAGGTCACGACCGCTGCGATATCGACTTCCGAGAGCTGCTTGCCGAACGCCGCCATGGCGGTGCCAGGTTTGCCGAAGTAAACGCGGTGCAGGTGGTCTGCTTTCGGTCCGGTAGCAATCGGCGAACCTTTGAGCGCCGGGAACATTGGCGGCAAGCCTTGCCCTTCGGCCTGGTGACAGGCCACGCAGGTGGTGTGATAGATCTTGTCACCGCGCTCTTTGAGTTCGTCGAGGGTCCACTCCTTGGTTGTCAGCTCTTTGAGCTGCAAGGCTTCTGCCTTGCGATCGGCCAGCCACTTGTCGTAATCGGCCTTTTCCTTGACCTCGACCACGATCGGCATAAAGCCGTGATCCTTGCCGCACAGCTCGGCACACTGGCCACGGTAAATGCCGGGCTTGTCGATCCGGGTCCAGGCTTCGTTGACGAACCCCGGAATCGCATCGCGCTTGACCGCAAAGGCCGGCACCCACCAGGAGTGGATAACGTCGGCGGAAGTCACCAGGAAGCGCACCTTGGCCCCGATCGGCAGCACCAACGGTTTGTCGACCTCGAGCAAGTAGTGCTCGCCCTTGGCTTCCTTGTTGTGGATTTGATCCTGGGGGGTGGCCAGGTTGCTGAAGAACTCGACGTCCTGGCCCAAGTATTTGTAGTGCCACTTCCACTGATAGCCGGTGATCTGGATATCGATATCCGGCTCACTGGAGTCATACATCTTGATCAGGGTGGCTGTCGCGGGAACCGCCATGGCCACCAGAATGATGAAGGGCACGACAGTCCAGAGAATTTCTACGGTGGTACTTTCATGAAATTTTGCGGCCACCTGCCCGGTCGAGCGGCGGTGGACCATCATCGACCAGAACATGGCGCCGAAGACGATGATGCCGATCACTACACAGATCCAGAAAATGGTCATGTGCAGGTCAAATACTGCGTGACTGATTTCAGTCGCTCCAGGCGCCATATTCACAGTCCAGGCGGCTTGCGCCTGGCTGAAAATCGACCACAACAGGAGGCCCATCCAGACATGTGGATGTCGCATCATTGCGGGTTCCCCTTATCGTTCTTGTTATCCCGCCGGCTTTCACCTGCGGCAAGGGAGCGGCTTTTTCAGACTACGAACTTGAATCGCCGAGCCTTGCTGCATATGCAGTCGGGCGTCATCAGCTAACTCCATTCAAAACCGAGTATAGACAGCGACCGCGACCTCGCAACGCGATGGCGTAAATCAGCTGAAACAGCTTGTACTTGCGTTCCAGGGCACGAATGGAGAAGGATGCAGACGAGTGGTGGCAAATCGATATAACTGCAATGTCTCAAGGATGAAATAATTATGACAAATGCGTCTTAGCATTTTTCATAAGCCAGCTAAGTTATGTTCTCCCTATTTCATTGCCTTTGTTTCCTGGAGTTTTCATGAGCACCGCCGCATTGCGCGAGCAGATCCAAAAAGCCCAACAACATGAGGCCGAGACCGGCCTGTTAACTCGTCAACTGGAAACTCAACTGCCGCACCTGCATTCCGCCATCCAGCTACCGGATGTCGACGCCAAGGGCGTGATGACCCGTTTTGTGGCCGCTTATATAGAGCAAGTGCCGGACCTGTTGGACGCAGCCAATGATGTCGCTCGGGAAGCGGGCATCGAATCACAGATCAAACCGGTGCTGAAAATCGCCGAGCAGTTCTTCCTCAAGCCGCCGGCGATCATGACCGGGCATATCGGCCTGGACAGCCTGCTGGACGAAGCTTATCTGGCGCACCGGTTGGTCGAAGAGGTCAATGACCTGTACATCAAGCATTTTGGCCAGCCACTGATCCCATTGGACATGACTGTCGCCAACCTGATTGCCCACCAATTGATCGGCGAAGAATTTGCCAACCAACTGGATGAGGCGGTGCATCACGCCGTGGACGAGATGCTTAACGAAGACAGTTTCGCGCTGGAGTCGGTGGAAGCCTACCGCGAGAAACTCAACAGCCCGGACACCGGCACCGCGTGGAAACGCTGGCCGTGTCTGTCGCGCCAGTTGGGCGTGGGCCTGGAGCTGGATCAACCGGCTGCTTGATCCATAGATCAACACAATCCCCTGTGGGAGCGAGCTTGCTCGCGATTGCGGTGGGTCAGTCAACATAGATGTTGGATGTTATGGCCCCATCGCGAGCAAGCTCGCTCCCACAGTGTTGTTTTACCCTGTCGAACCCACTCCGGATGTGGTCCGCAACCGTCCTTCCAACCTGCGCTTCAACCCCCGCGCCTCAATCAGCAACTTCGAACCCTTGGCCGCATTCGCCCGGCCCCACTCCTCAAGCAGTTCCAGACACGAATGGTCGATGTAGCTCAGATTATTGAGCGGTACATGCACCGTCGTGCCGGCCGGAATGGTGCCCAGCACCTGGGTCAAGGCCGGTACCTTGAGAAAGGTCGCCGCGCCGATCAGCCGCAACTCCATTTCGCCGTCCTTGGGCAGGTCGATCAGGCTGATCTTCAGCCGTGAAGCCTTCCAGGCCAGTTTCGCCAGGGTCAGGCCGAAGCCGATCAGCACGCCAGTCAGCAGGTCGGTGAAGATGATCGCCAGGGCAGTCGCCGCATAGGTGAACATCGGCATCCGGCCATAACGCCCCAAGCCGCGAAAGGCCTTGACGTCCACCAGTTTGAAACCGGTGTAGACCAAAACACCGGCCAGGCTCGCCACCGGAATGCTTTGCAGCACGCTGGACAGCAACAGCACGAACGCCAGCAACCACAGACCATGGAAGATCGCCGACATTCGTGTGGTCGCGCCGGCCTGGACGTTAGCCGAGCTGCGCACGATTACCCCGGTCATTGGCAATGCACCGAGCAAACCGCAGAGCATGTTGCCCACGCCTTGCGCCGACAACTCCCGGTCGAAGTCCGAACGCTGGCCGCTGTGCATGCGGTCGACGGCGGCGGCCGAGAGCAGGGTTTCGGCGCTGGCGATGAAGGCCACGGCAAACGCGGCGATCAGCAGCGTCGGGTCAGCCAGGTTGAGCAAGTCCGCGGGTTTGAGCCAGTCGATGGCTTCAGCCAGGTTGGCCGGGACCTCCACGCGTTTGACCTGCAAGGCGAGCATCAGGCTGGCAACCGTCGCCAGACCGACACCAAGCAAGGCACCGGGAATGAATCGTAGCGAGTGCGGGCGGAATTTTTCCCACAGCCACATCACCGCAATCGTCGACAGTCCAAGCAAACCGGCCTGCCAGCCCAAGGATGGCAAGGCCTGAGCCACGGCGGCAGGGAACGCTGCGAGGTTATCCAGCCCTGACGGTTTGGGCACGGCGTCGAGCATCACATGCACTTGTGACAGCACGATCAACACGCCAATCCCGGCGAGCATGCCGTAGACCACCGCTGGCGCCGTCACCCGAAACCAGCAGCCCAGTTTCAAACGACCGGCCACCAGTTGCAGAAAACCGGCCAGCAGCAAAATCGGCCCGAGCATGGCGATACCGTGTTGGCGCACCAGCTCGAATACCAACACGGCCAGGCCCGCCGCCGGGCCGCTGACTTGCAACGGTGAGCCGGCAATCCAGCCCACCACCAAGCCACCGATGATCCCGGTGATCAGGCCTTTGGCCGGCGGCAAACCCGAGGCGATGGCGATGCCCATGCACAAGGGCAGGGCCACCAGAAACACCACCACCGAAGCCAGCAGCTCCCGTGGCAAAACAGCTTTTAGTTGCGCAGCACGCATAGGGATTCTCCCGAAGTTTTTTCAGGCATGGCGAAGCCAGGCTGCTCAATCGGCAGCCTCGGCTAAACCACACAACGATTTAGGAGGTTTTTAGAAGCGCGCTTTGGGCGTCGCCACCGGAATCGGATGGCTGCCATCGAGCGGCAGGAAACGACCCTGATCCGCGTCGTACGCTTTGATTTCGCTGGTTTCGATGCTGTAGACCCAGCCATGGATAAACAGCTGACCGTTGGCCATGCGCGAGGCCACCGATGGGTGTGTGCGCAGATGCTGCAACTGGGCGATCACATTCTCTTCGGTGAGGATGTGCATGCTTTCGTTTTCGTCAGCGCAATGGCAGTTTTCCTGGACCATGGTTTTCGCCACTTCGGCATGCCGCAGCCAGGCTTTGACCGTGGGCATTTTTTCCAGGCTCTGCGGGTTGAGTACCGCGCGCATGGCGCCGCAATCGGAATGGCCGCAAATGATGATGTGTTGCACGCCGAGGGCCAGCACCGCGTATTCGATCGCGGTGGAAACGCCGCCGTTCATTTGCCCATAAGGTGGCACAACGTTGCCGACGTTACGGGTCACGAACAGATCGCCAGGGGCGCTTTGGGTGATCAGTTCAGGAACGATGCGCGAATCGGCGCAGGCGATGAACATCGCTCTCGGGCTCTGGGCTGTGGCGAGTTTTTTGAAGAGCTCTTCCTGCTGTGGAAAGACCTCGTGATGAAAATGCAAAAAGCCGTCAACGATATGCTTCAGCGCTGCATCGGCGGACTCCGCCTCGGGGTGGGCTGAAACCGACGCAGCCAACGGCTGTTTATCCTTGTCACTCATGATTCATCCTCTTTGACGGAGATTGGGAAGTGTCCCGTTTTGTCCGATATGAAGCCAGTGGCTGTTTAAAAAAAATCCAGGTCGCAGATCTCGACCCATCAGTCACTCGATGAACAAGGTAGCCGGCGAAACTTAACTCAAACTGAATAAACCGCTCTAGAACGCACGTTCCAGGTCGCAAAAAACGTGACCGGTAATGACGGCGGCGGGTGTTTCCACTACTCAACCATAGGCCAATTGTCCTCAAATCAATGACATTTGGCGACCCGGTGGACAGAAGGCGTCGCAGTCCAGATTAAACCCTTCACGACGATTGAGCCCCAAGCGTTTGATGGTTTTGGCAAAGCGTTGCGCCAACAGGTCGGCGAATGGCCCTTCACCGCGCATCCGCGCACCAAACCGGCTGTCGTAGAGCTCGCCGCCACGACTCTGCCGAATCAGGCTCAACACATGAGCCGCGCGCTGCGGGTAGTGGGCGGCCAGCCATTCTTCGAACAACGGCGCCACTTCCAGGGGCAAGCGCAACATCATGTAGGCCGCGCTCTGGGCACCGGCCGCGTGGGCCTCGGTGAGCAGGCTTTCGAGTTCGCTGTCATTGATCATTGGAATCATCGGCGAGCACAAAACCCCCACCGGAATCCCGGCTTCGCGCATCACCCGAATGGCTCGTAATCGGGCCTTGGGCGCAGCGGCCCGGGGTTCGAGGATGCGTTTGAGTTCGTCGTCGAGTGTGGTGAGGCTGATCATCACGGCCACCAGGTTTTGCCGGGCGAGTTCAACCAGCAGATCCAGATCACGAAGAATCAGCGAACCTTTAGTGATGATGGTCACCGGATGACGGTAACGCAGCAGCACTTCCAGGGTTTGGCGGGTGATTTTGTGTTCGCGTTCGATGGGCTGATACGGATCGGTGTTGGAACCCAGGTTGATCGGCGCGCATTGATAGCCGCGCTTGGAGAGTTGCTCCTCCAGCACGTCTGCAGCGTTGGTCTTGGCGATCAGTTTGGTTTCGAAATCCAGCCCCGGCGACATGTCCCAATAGGCGTGACTGGGCCGCGCGTAGCAATAGATGCAACCGTGCTCGCAGCCGCGATAAGGATTGATCGAGCGGTCGAAGGGCAAGTCCGGCGAGGTGTTGCGGGTGATGATGGTTTTCGCCGTCTCGATGCGCACTTCGGTGCCTTGGGTGACCGGCGCTTCCTGGTACCAGCCATCGTCCTCGGCCACCGAACGGTTCGGTGCGAAGCGGTTGTGCGGGTTGGTCGCGGTGCCGCGACCGCGTGGCGGAAGAGGAGTGGACATGAAAACGCCTCGATACTGGTTTTATATACAGTAACGAGGCGTCGTTCATCTGGCTAGTGCCGCTGGGCGATCAGTTCTTCTGGGTGACCTGCCCCAAATCGTCGCCCGAGGTGGTTTTCATATCGTCCTTGCGCAGATCGGCCACGGTGCTTGCCTTGACGGGCTCGCCCTTGTTACCCCAACTGCTGCGAATGAAACTGACCACATCCGCCACTTCCTGATCCGACAACCGCCAGGCAAACGCTGGCATGGTGAAGGTCGACGGTGCCGTGTGAGTCGCCGGCAAGGTGCCGCCCTTGAGCACAACGTTAATCAGCGACGTCGGGTCTTGCGACTGCAACACCGGATTGCCCGCCAGCGCCGGGAACACTCGCGTGTAACCATGCCCGTCGGTACGGTGACAGGCCGCACAGTTGTCGATGTACACCGAGGCGCCAGGCTTGCTGTCATCACCCTTCCACAGCGCTTGGGCGACTTGTTTGTCGTACTGATGTGGCTGGTCGTTGGGGTCATTGGCCGGCAGGGACTTGAGGTAACGGGCAATCGCGGTCAGGTCGGCGTCGGTCATGTATTGCATGCTGTGGGTCACCACATCGCTCATGCCACCGAATACCGCACTGCGGTCGCTGCGCCCGGTCTTGAGGAATTGCACCAGTTGCGCCTCGCTCCAGCTGCCGAGGCCGTCCTTGTGGTCGCCGCGCAGGCTTTTCGCGATCCAGCCTTCCAGCGGCGCGCTGCCTGACAGAAAGGTGCTGCCATCGCCGGCATTCAGGGATTTTTCCTGCATGGTCAGGGCTCTTGGCGTATGGCATGCGCCGCAATGTCCCAGGCCTTCCACCAGATAAGCCCCACGGCTGACTACCGCATCAGCGCCCGGTGCGGCTTTGTAATCCGCCACGGCCGGGGCAAACATCCAGCGCCAGCCCATCAGCGGCCAACGCATGCTCAAAGGCCAGGGAATGTCGCTGGCCTTGTTCTCCTGGGCGACCGGCGCCACGCCGTGCATGAAGTAGGCGTACAAGGCCTGCATGTCGGGTTCGGTGACGCTGGCGTAGGACGGATACGGCATCGCCGGGTACAAGGTGCTGCCGTTTTTGGCGACACCGTGGCGTACGGCTTTGTCGAAATCTTCGAAGCTGTAGTCGCCGAGGCCGGTTTTATCCGGAGTGATGTTGGTCGAGTAGATCGTCCCGATTGGCGTTTCCATCGGCAGACCGCCGGCGAACGGCTTGCCGTCCTTCGCGGTGTGGCAGGCGATACAGTCACCGGCCCGGGCAAGGTATTCGCCTTGTTTGATCAGGTTTTGATCAACTTCTGCGGCGTTGATCGAGGCACTGCCGAGCAGGGCGAAGGTCGCGATAACGAGTGCTTTCATGGTTATCGCTCCTTAAGCCTGAACCAGCGGGCCGGGGTTTTTCAGGTACTGCTCGCGGATCGCCCGCGCCGACCAGTAGGTCAACGCAGCCACCAGGCCTGTAGGGTTGTAACCCAAGCCTTGTGGGAAAGCCGACGCCCCAGGGACGAACACGTTGTGCACGTCCCAGCTCTGCAAGTAACGGTTCAGGGCGCTGGTTTTCGGGTTCGTGCCCATGATCGCGCCACCGTTGAGGTGGGTGGTCTGGTAGGCCGCGGTGTTGAAGTGATCACCGACCTGCTTGCCGATCACGGCGATAGCTTTGGGGCCCATCGCTTCGGCGATCTTGCCCATTTTTTCGACCATGAAGCGGTTCATCTTGATGTCGTTTTCCTGCCAGTCGAAGGTCATCCGCAGCAGCGGCAAGCCGTAGGCATCGCGGTATACCGGGTCGAGATCCAGGTAGTTGCCGCGGTAGGACTGATGCGCGCCGTGTGAGTCCATCGACACCTGGTGGGTGTAGTAATCGGCGGTGGCGCGTTTCCACGCACTGCCCCAGGCCGGCGTGCCCGGCGGGTTCGAGGTCCCGGAGATTGGGCGGCTGCCGGCCTGGTTGACCCACATCGGCGAGCCGCCGACGAAGCCATGCGGCCCGTGGTCGAAGTTGTCGGCGTTGAAGTCATCGATCGCCACGCCGTTGCCGCCAGCCCCGATGAAGTTGTTGGTGTGGGTGTCCTTGTCGAAGAATGCCTTGATCGTGGCCATGTTCTGGTAGGCGAAGTTCTTGCCGACCACGCCTTCACCGCTGATCGGGTCGTAAGGCTTGCCGATGCCGGAGAGCAACATCAACCGCACGTTGTGGAACTGGAACGCGCCGAGGATCACCAGATCGGCCGGCTGCTCGATCTCCCGGCCCTGGCCATCGATGTAGGTCACGCCGGTGGCTTTGGTCTTGGTGCTGTCGAGGTTGACCCGCAACACGTGGGAATTGGGCCGCAGTTCGAAATTCGGCAGCGGCTTGAGCGCCGGCAGAATGTTCACGTTGGGCGATGCCTTGGAGTACATGTAGCAAACGTAACCGCTGCAAAAACCGCAGAAGTTACACGGGCCCATTTGGGCGCCGTAGGGGTTGGTGTACGGGCCTGAGGTATTGGCCGACGGCAGGTTGTAGGGTTTGTAACCCACGGCTGTGGCCGCTTTCTGGAACAGCTGTGCGGAGACCGTATTTTTCTGGGATTCCAGCGGGAACGGGTTCGTGCGATCCGGTGCATAAGGGTTGCCGCCCTTGCCTTCGCCGACCCGTTGGCCGTTCACCGTCCAGGCTTGACCCGACGTACCGAACACCTTTTCGGCGTAATCGAAGAACGGCTCCAGCTCTTCATAGCTGACGCCGAAGTCCTGGATGGTCATGTCCTTGGGAATGAAGTGTTTGCCGTAGCGTTCTTCGTAATGGCTGCGCATCCGCAGCTCAATCGGGTCGACCCGAAAGTGCACGCCCGACCAATGCAGCCCCGCGCCGCCGACACCGTTACCGGGCAGGAAAGCGCCGAGTTGGCGGTTCGGCAGTGCGATGTCATTCACGCTATGGCGAATGGTCACGGTCTCTTTGGAGATGTCCTGGAAGAGTTTCTTGCGAACGCTGTAGGTAAGTTCGTCGATCACCTGGGGATAGTTGCCGTCGGGGTAGGTGTCCTGCATCGGTCCGCGCTCCAGCGCCAACACGTTCAGGCCTGCTTCTGTCAGTTCTTTGGCCATGATCGCGCCGGTCCAGCCAAAACCGACGATGACTGCGTCGACCTTCTTCATAACTGTTGCCATGCTTATGCCCTCTCGCCGCGAATCGAAACTGCCGGGAAGGGGTATTGCTCGTTGCGTTCCACCCAGTCCATGAAATCGGCGCGGGCGCCGGGGAAGCCGATCATGGTCCAGCCGACCATGCCTTTGTTGCCGCCGTGGATCGGGTCGCAGAAGAACCCTTCCTTGGTGTTTTGCAGCAGCAGGTTGAAGAAAATCGTCGACGGAACGCTGTCGAAGTCAGGTTTTCCGGCTTCGAGTTGCTTCAGTAAATCGTCTCGGGTAGCGCTATCTTGGTCAGCAAATACTTTTCCGTTGACGGTTTTCGACCAGGAATCCGTGGCGGCAATGCCCAAGCGATAGATCTCTTTAGGGACGAGTTTGCTCTGCCAGCCCATTTCCGGCGGGGCGTCGGCGTTGAACGGCCCTTGCATGAACCACAGCGCGCCGGCGGCGTACGGCGTGTTCATTTGCCGGTCGATGTATTCCGGCACGCCGGCTTCGAGTGCGCCTGGCCCTTGGGCATCGTTCGGGATCAGTTGAGCGACGGCTGCCTTGATGAACGTCCATTCTTCGGCGGTGAAGTAGCTGGGTTCATAGACGCTGGTGCTGGCAGGGGTTTTGCCGGGACTGGACGGCGCCGCTTCAGGCGCTGCGAGCAGGACGGAACTGCCCAGCGCGGTGCTGGCGACGGTGACCACCGGGATCAAGGTCAGGGATTTGCGCAAAAACTCACGCCGCGGGTTGTCTCGATCTTGATCAGACATGGGGGTGCACCTCATCAGGCATTGATGGTTTTCAGCCGTTTCAATGAACGGCTTTTCGTTTTGGCAGTGATACGGGTGGACGATCAGTGAAAATGGCCACGTAACTGCAAACTTTGGTAACAAATGGTAGCAGGCTAAGAATCAGGATGAAGCGATTCAGCATAAATAAACCGGGGTTTTGCGACGAAAGTAGCCTTTGGGTCGATCGATTCACGATTCTTTGACAGTCGGCTCACAGCCCTTTGACTGGTCAAGGTTGAAGCTAGCGTTATTCATCCGCATCTTTTTCACGGTCGCCCAGCATGTCTAAAACCCGTCTTATCCCTGCGATGTGCCTGTCGTTGGTAGCCTTTTTCAATGTGTCGCTGGCCCTGGCTGACGACACGGCACCTGCGCGGCCTGCCGAATGGGCACAGTCGGTGGAGTCGAAATATAACCTCTACCAAATGTCCCCGACGCTCTACCGCAGCGCATTGCCGGACAGCGGCGCGGTGCCGCTACTGGAAAAACTCAAGGTTGGAACCGTTATCAACTTCCTGCCTGAGTCGGACAAGAGCTGGTTGTCGACGCCTGGCATCGACCAGGTGCAGCTGCCTTACCGCACCAATCATGTGGATGACGCTGATGTGCTCAAGGCGCTTCGCGCCATTCAGACCGCCGAGGCCAAAGGCCCGGTATTGATGCATTGCAAGCACGGCTCTGACCGCACCGGCCTGATGGCGGCCATGTATCGGGTGGTCGTGCAGGGCTGGAGCAAAGAAGACGCCTTGAATGAAATGACCCAAGGCGGTTTTGGCGACAGTACCCACTTCAAGGACGGCGTTCGCTACATGATGCAGGCCGATGTCGACAAACTGCGCACGGCTCTGGCCAATGGTGATTGCAGCACCAGCCCGTTCGCCATGTGCTCGATGAAGAGCTGGTTCAAATCGGCAAACGTCGAGAAGTAGGATAAAGGCAGGAGTGTCACCTTCCACACCATTGCGGCGTGGAAGGTTGTGTTCACTCAGAATTGCTCGTCAGGCTTTTTCTTCAGCTTCGGGTTCGGGAAGAATTGCACCGCCTGAACCTTGGCGTCCGGCACTTTCAGCGCCGAAACGTTGACCCGCGTGCCCAATTCCTTGGGCACTGACAGACCTTGCTCATTGAGCGTGTCGGAGTAACCGCAGGCCACGCACTCACGGTGCGGGACCTCGTCTTCGTTCCACATCATCAATTTGTCCGGCTCGCTGCAGGCCGGGCAAACTGCCCCGGCGATAAAGCGTTTTTTTGTGATCACAGGCCCCTCGCTCATGCTGCTGCGTCCTCACTCAGGCCGCTGTGGCGCAAGAGTGCGTCAATCGATGGCGCCCGGCCACGGAAGTCGACGAACAGCACCATCGGTTCCTGAGAACCGCCGCGAGCGAGGATCGCTTCACGGAAGGCGCGGCCGGTCTCGGCATTGAGCACGCCGTCTTCTTCGAACTTCGAGAAAGCATCGGCGGACAGCACTTCAGCCCATTTGTAGCTGTAGTAACCCGCCGCGTAACCGCCGGCGAAGATATGCGCGAAGCTGTTCGGGAAGCGGTTGTAGGCCGGCGGACGCATGACCGAAACCTCGTCGCGCACGCCTTCGAGCACTTGCAGCACGCTGCGGCCGTCGCCATGGGTGGCGTGCAGTTCGAAGTCGAACAACGAGAACTCGAGTTGGCGGACCATCATCAGGCCGGACTGGAAGTTTTTCGCCGCGAGCATTTTTCCCAGCAGGTCCTGAGGCAGCGGTTCGCCGGTTTCGTAGTGACCGGAGATCAGCGCCAGGCCTTCGGGCTCCCAGCACCAGTTTTCCATGAACTGACTTGGCAGTTCGACCGCATCCCAGGCCACGCCGTTGATGCCGGACACGCCAGCATGTTCGACGCGGGTCAGCAGGTGATGCAAACCATGGCCAAATTCGTGGAACAGGGTGGTGACTTCATCGTGGGTCAGCAACGCAGGCTTGCCGCTGTCGGCCGGAGTGAAGTTGCACACCAGGTTCGCCACCGGGCTTTGCAGCACGCCTTCAGCGGTGCGGCGACGGTCACGAGCGCCGTCCATCCAGGCCCCGCCGCGTTTGTTGGCGCGGGCGTAGAGGTCGAAGAAGAAGCGGCCGACGTGTTGGCCGTTTTCCTTGATTTCGAACAGGCGAACATCCGGGTGCCAAGTGTCGAAGCCTTTCTGCTCGGCGATTTCGATGCCGTACAGGCGCTGAACGATAGCGAACAAGCCGCCGAGCACTTTGTCGATCGGGAAGTAGGCGCGAAGGGCTTCTTGCGCGACGCTGTAGCGCTGCTCGCGAAGTTTTTCACCGTAGAAACCACTGTCCCAGCTTTGCAGATCCGGGCAGCCCTGTTCGGCGGCGTAGGCCTTGAGTTGTTCCAGGTCCTGAGCCGCGAACGGTTTGCTGCGCTTGGCCAGGTCACGTAGGAAACTGAGTACCTGATCGCTGGATTCAGCCATTTTGGTCGCCAGACTCAGCTCCGAGAAGCTGGCGAAACCCAGTAGCTTGGCCAGCTCCTGACGCAGGTCGAGAATTTCTACCATCACCGGGCCGTTATCGTTCTGACCGGCATTCGGGCCTTGGTCCGACGCACGGGTGCAGTAGGCGGCGTAGACTTCTTCGCGCAGGGCGCGGTCGTGGGCGTAGGTCATCACCGCGTAGTAGCTCGGGAATTCCAGGCTGATCAACCAACCGTCCAGGCCTTTGGCCTGTGCAGCGGCCGCCATTTGCGCCTTGGCCGAATCGGTCAGGCCGGCGAGGGTGGCTTCATCGGTAACGTGCTTGGTCCAGGCCTGAGTGGCGTCGAGCAACTGGTTGGAGAAGCGGCTGCCCAGCTCGGACAGTTTGCTTTGCACTTCGGCGTATCGCTTCTGCTCAGCTTCCGGCAGGTCGATACCCGACAGACGGAAGTCACGCAGTGAGTGTTCCAGAATGGTTTTTTGCGCGACGTCGAAACCGGCGGCTTCGGGGCTGTTGGCCAGGGCTTCGAATGCCTGGAACAGTTCGCGGTTCTGGCCCATCTCGGTGGAGTAGGCGCTCAGGGCCGGCAGGCAGGACTCGTAGGCTTCGCGCAGTTCGGCGCTGTTGCATACGGCATTCAGGTGGCTGACCGGGCTCCAGGCGGCGCCCAGGCGATCATTGAGTTCGTCCATTGCCAGTACCAGGCCGGCCCAGGTCGGTTGTTTGCCCTGGGTTTTGAGGATCTCGATAATCGCGGCGCGGTTGTCAGCCAGGATCTGTTCAATGGCCGGTTGCACGTGTTCGGCACGAATCGCCGAGAACGGCGGCAGGTCGTAGGACTGCAAAAGAGGGTTGTTCACGCTCACGGTTGGCACCTTGGCTGGAAGAAACATGCGGCCATCTTAATTACAATCGACGCTCACCGCAGCTATCAGCGACAGAGAGAGAACCTATCGTGACCCTTCGCAAGTATCTGAACCACACGCCGCTACTGGGCAAAGGCGCTTTTGTCGACGGCTCGGCGGTGGTAATCGGCGACGTCGAAATCGGCGAAGACAGCTCCGTCTGGCCGCTGACGGTGATCCGCGGCGACATGCACCGCATCCGCATCGGTGCGCGCACCAGCGTTCAGGACGGCTGCGTGCTGCACATCACCCACGCAGGGCCGTTCAATCCCGATGGCTTTCCCTGCTTGATCGGGGACGACGTGACCATCGCTCACAAAGTCATGCTCCACGGCTGCTCGGTGGGTAACCGGGTTCTGATCGGCATGGGCAGCATCGTCATGGACGGCGCGGTGGTGGAGGACGATGTGATCATCGGCGCCGGCAGCCTGGTGCCACCGGGCAAGCGCCTGGAAAGCGGTTTTCTGTATGTCGGCAGCCCGGTGAAACAGATCCGGCCGCTGACTGACAAGGAAAAAGCCTTTTTCACCTACAGCGCGGCGAACTACGTGAAGCTCAAGGACCTGCATCTGGCCGAAGGCTACGACCAGCTCTAAGCCTTCTCACTATTGCCCAGGAATTTTCATGCATTACCAAACTGTTTTGTTCGACCTCGATGGCACTTTGACCGACCCGCGTGAGGGGATTACCCGCTCGATCCAGTTCGCCCTGGCCAAACTGGGTATCGACGAGCCCGACCTGACCAAGCTCGAACACTTCATCGGCCCGCCGCTGTTGCAGGCGTTCATGCAGTTTTACGAGTTCGACGAGCCCAAGGCCTGGGAAGCGGTGAATTTCTATCGCGAGCGTTTCAAAGTCACCGGCCTGTACGAGAACCGCGTGTTCGACGGTGTCACACCGCTATTGGAAACCTTGAGCGGGCAAGGTCGACAGCTGTACATCGCTACCTCCAAGCCCTGGGTGTTCGCCCGGGAAATCGCCCGGCACTTCGACTTCGCCAAGCACTTCAAAGTGATTTACGGCAGTGAGCTGGATGGCACCCGGACCAACAAAGTCGAACTGATCGCCCATTTGATCGCCGAAGAAGGCCTCGACCCGGCCAACACCCTGATGATCGGCGACCGCAAACACGACTTGATCGGCGCGCGCAGCAACGGGCTTGATGCGGCGGCGGTGGGTTATGGTTTTGGCAGCCACGAAGAGCTGAGCGCCGAAGCACCGGCGTATCACTTTGAAACGCTGGAGGAGATGCATCAGGCGTTTCTGCGAGGCTGACACCGAACTGTGGCGAGGGAGCTTGCTCCCGTTCGGCTGCGCAGCAGTCGTGATTGGTCCGGAAATTATGGGGCCACTTCGCGGCCCAACGGGAGCGAGCTCCCTCGCCACAGGGTTATTTGCCGGCCAACGTTTGCAGCGCAGCTTTACGTTGCTTGCTCGGCAACCCACCCAGGCTCTCCACGGCCGCATAAAACTTCACCCAATCCCCACCCTCCTGCCTGAACAGCGCCGCAAACGCCGGCACCCATTGGTCGTACAAACCAAACGGCAGCAACTTGGCATTGTTCATCGGCGCATTGATCCAGGCGTCGTAGCGTTTATCCCCGGCCCATACGTTGTCACGCATCGTCCGATAGTCGCGACGCAGCCGTTCGAACTCGGCGGCTTTGCGTTGGCGCATCTGCTCGGCGGGCAAGGGCTGGGCGTACAGCCGTTCAAGTCGAGCGCGACTGTCCAGAACCAGTTGAGTGAACTGATCACGTTGCTGCATCTGCGCGCCGGTGTCTGGGGCGAGTCCACGGCTGGCGCGCCATTGGCGGGTGCCTTCCTGCTCGACAAACGTGGCGAAAGACTCGTTGAACTCAGTGTCGTCCTTCACATAAAACCGCTGATGGCCCAGCTCATGAAAGATCAGCGTGGCCAACCGTTCATCGCCCCAACTCATCATCGAGCTGAGGATCGGGTCATTGAACCAGCCCAGGGTCGAGTAGGCCTCGACCCCGCCGATCGACACGTCCATGCCGTTGAGTCGTTGCATGGCCGCTTCACCCCGGGCCGCGCTCTGGCTGTAGTAACCGCGGTAAGCGACGCAGCCGGCGATGGGGAAGCAATGGTTCTGCGGCGTCAGGGAAAATTCCGGCGTGGCGAAGACATTCCAGACCACATACGGCCGACCAATGTCGGCGTACAGGCGATAGCTCTGGTTATCCGGCAGGTGCAGATGCTGGCTGGCGAACACCCTAGCCTTTTGTGATTGGGCCAGATGCGCACGCAATTGTGGATCGCGCTGTGGGTCGGCAATCACCTCGGCAACCGGCTCCCGGGCCCGCAGCAATTGCAGCTGACCACTGGCTAATTGACCGTAGTAGCTGACGCTGGCGCAACCGTTGAGCAACAAAAACAACACGCCCGGAAACAAAACGCGCAAAACGCGATCAAGTAACCCAAGGCTTGGAAGCGGCCTGATCAAAATAAAATCATCCTCGGAGAGTCTGCCCGCAAGACTATCCCGCCTGACTGGAGCTCCGCTATGCGCATGTTGATGCTGACAGGAGGCCTGCTGACGCTGGCCGGTTGTGCCGGGTTCGGAATGCCCGCCCCGGACCCCGCCCAAGCCTGGATCGATCTCGGTCCAAAGCCGCAAGACACCGCGTTGCAAGCGTTGAAGGTCGATGACAAGGCGACCACCGACAAACGCTTCTTTGAAGTGCAGCCCGGCAGCCATGAATTGAAGGTGCGTTACCAGTTTGCGGTCCAGCCCACCAACATTGGCCCGGACAGTGAGCCGTTGTGGCGCGATTGTCAGTTGAGTGTGAAATTCAAGGATTTCAACGCCGGTGAGCGCTATGAGTTGCAAGCGGGAAACATCGGATTCCATCCGTGGGCAAAGCTCTATGATCAGCAGCGAAAAGTCATTGGGCACGGCACACCGGCAGGCTGCCAACGCACGTGATCGGCGTTATGCTGAATGACCAATCATCAGGACATTCATCATGCGCAGGTTATTGCTGTTGCTCACGGCAAGCGTCATTTCCGGTTGCCTGAGCCCGATGCCGGCGGTCAATCCGCAGATGGCCTGGGTCGACATGTCTACACCGACCCCCGGTGGGAAATTAATGATGGCCGAACGCCTGGATAACCAGCGATTGACCGACGGGCGTTTCTTTCAGGTCACCCCCGGCAGTCATGAGTTGATGGTGCGTTTCGACTTTGAGGTGTTCAGTGGCGGTTTTGGAATGATGAACGATCCCGCTGAGCGCCTCTGCTACCTGACCATCCGCTACGACCATTTCGAGGCCGGCCAGCGTTATATGCTTGAAGGTCGCTCATTGTCGTTCACGCCCAGCGCCCGGCTGTATAACGCCAAGCGTGAGATCGTGGCCGAAGACCGGACGGTCGACTGCGCCATTTGAGGCCAATCAACGATCGTTTTTTTGGTAGATGATCTTCTTCGTGCCGTTTTCACAGGAGCCAACGACCATTGCGGCATCGTGCTTGTCGGCTTCTTTTTTCGTGACTATTTCCAGGGTGTAGGAGGGTATGGCTTTAGCCTGAATTTTTATTTCAATTTCCTTCTTGAGCTCTTCGCAGTCTTTGGTCGCGGCCAGGGCCGAAGTCGCCAGTGCACCGCAGATAACCGCCAAGACAAAACGTTTCATGGTTGAAGCTCCCTTGAGGCAGCGCGCATGTCTATGCGCTGAAGCTGCTGTCATTTATTCGACCACAGTTTTGCAAAGCGAGTTCTGACTTCGCTCACAAACTGCATGTTCAACCATGGATTGTGTCGTTCATGAGATTGCCTTCGCGAGCAAGCCCGCTCCCACAGTTGAAATGCATTCCAATTGTGGGAGCGGGCTTGCTCGCGAAGGCGTCAGCGCAATCAACGCCTGATTAAAGCCTTGCGCAAATCAGCTAACCAACGATGCCTCCAGGCTGATTTTCGCATTCAGCACTTTGGATACCGGGCAACCTTCTTTGGCCTTGTTACTCAGTTCCTCGAACTGTGCCTGAGTTGCCCCAGGGATTTTCGCCTTGAGGATCAGTTTCACCGCCGTGATCGCAAATCCGCCCTCCACCTGGTCCAGGGTGACCTCAGCGTTGGTATCGATGCTGTCAGCCTTTAGGCCGGCGTCGCCGAGAATCATCGAAAACGCCATGGAGAAGCAGCCTGCGTGGGCCGCGCCGATCAGCTCTTCCGGATTGGTGCCTTTGCCGCCCTCGAAACGGGCCTTGAAGCCGTAGGGCGCTTCTCTGAGTACGCCGGTTTCCGTGGAAATCGAACCGATGCCGGTTTTCAGATCGCCTGCCCAATGAGCCGATGCTTTCTTCGTGATAGCCATGTCTGCCTCCTCAAGATCGGCGCGAAACGTCGCGCCTTCGTGGTTTTCGCTTGGTAAGGGTTCTGAGGATAGAAGACTTGGCAAAGTTCACCCTGTCGGATCAAACCGCTTATCTGGTAGGCAAATTCATGTCTGCTATTGAAACTCGGGTATATGCCCTCATTGCATAGGGAACGCTTTCAGACTCGGCAGGTTTTCGTTCGTGAAAAAACCTGCGCCCCCATTGGAGAAGCAGGTTTATGAAACGACTGTCCGATATCAAGTTTTCGACCCTCGATCTGGTGCCCGTACGGGAGAACGGTAGCGCGGCCCAGTCACTGCGCAATTCCCTGGACTTGGCCCAGCACGTCGAAAAGTTTGGCTACAACCGCTTTTGGGTGGCCGAACACCACAACATGGACGGCATCGCCAGTTCCGCGACGTCGGTATTACTCGGTTACCTGGCCGGGGGCACCTCGACTATTCGTGTCGGCTCCGGCGGCGTGATGCTCCCCAACCATGCGCCATTGGTGATCGCCGAACAGTTCGGCACCCTCGAAAGCCTGTATCCCGGCCGTATCGACCTCGGTCTGGGCCGCGCGCCCGGTTCCGATCAGATGACCGCCCGCGCACTGCGCCGAGAACGCTCCGGCAGTGCGGACGAATTCCCGGAAGACGTTGCAGAGCTGATGCGCTACCTCGGCCCACGCACGCCGGACCAGCGAATTATCGCGATGCCCGGAACAGGCACCAATGTCCCGGTCTGGCTGCTGGGTTCCAGTCTGTTCAGCGCGCAACTGGCCGGCGAACGCGGTTTGCCCTACGCCTTCGCCTCGCATTTCGCACCGCGTTTCATGCACGAGGCGATTCGCGTCTATCGCAATCACTTCAAACCTTCAGCGGTATTGGACAAGCCCTACGTGATGCTCGGCGTGCCACTGGTGGCGGCCGATACCGACGAACAGGCTGATTACCTGGCGACGTCGGTCTACCAGCGAATCCTCGCCCTGATGCGTGGCCAGAGCCTGGTGCAACGTCCGCCGGTGAAAACCATGGACGGCCTGTGGCTGCCGCATGAGAAGGAAGCGGTCGGCGATTTCCTGGGGCTGGCCATGGTCGGCAGCCCGCAGAAAATCCGCGCCAAACTGGAAGTGCTGATCGAGCAGACCCAGGCCGATGAACTGATTTTCACCTGCGACCTCTACGAGCACGCGGATCGCGTGCATTCCTATGAGTTGCTGGCGCAGGTCATGAAGGGCTGATCCCGGAACGACGCGCATAAAAAAGCCGACGCCATTGCGTCGGCTTTTTCATTGAGGGTGGTAACAATCTACTTTTTGTAGACGATCACTTTACTGCCGGCTTCGCACTTGCCGACGACTTTCCCGCCAGCGGCAGCGCCTTTGTCGACAATCTCCAGCGAATAGCCCGCGACATGCTTGGCATCAAGTTTCGCTGCGATTTCGCCTTTCAGGTCTTCGCACGACTTACCGCCAGCAAGGGCTGTTCCCGCGATGCTCAATAAACCTACCGCCAAAATAAACTTCTTCATCGGTCGCATTCCCTGGTCGGATCAAATGGGGAGCATCCAGCAGTAGCCAGATGCGCTCAAGTAGCGCTTTGCCATTCCCTATGGCACTCGGCCAGCGCGCAAGTTCAGAAGACTAGCTCAAACTCAGCTACTGGCAATCCTGAACCCGACTTTCAGTGTCACCTGGAAGTGGGCAGCCTTGCCGTCCTTGATGTGGCCGCGGGTTTCGGTCACTTCAAACCATTCCAGATGCTTGAGGCTTTTGCTGGCTTCGGCCAGCGCATTGTTGATGGCGTCTTCGATGCTGGTAGGGGACGAGCCGACCAGCTCGACTTTCTTGTAGGTGTGATGGTCAGTCATGGCGTTCTCCTTGGGGTATGAAATACAGCCTAGCAGTGATTTTTCGTATTACTTCTGTCGGCCAATCGGGCACCGCCGTTCAGATTTACTGCACTTTCTCAAACCCCTGAAGTCCCAACCAACACACGCTACTCATCACCAATGAAGGAGAGCCACCATGGCCAATACCTCTTTACGTAAAGCCTCATTGCAAAGCATGGAAGCCGAGATCGAGAGTCTTCTCAAATCGCTGGAAAACCTTAAGGACGACGCCTCGGACGAGTCGCGTAAAACCCTCAAGGCCCTGAAAAGCAACGCCGAGAGCGCGCTGAAACATTCGCGCCACCTGCTCGCCGATGCCTATGAAGAAGTGAAAGTGAAAACCCGCGAAACCGGGATCGCCACCCGGGACTACGCCCAGGAACACCCTTGGACTACAGCGGGTGTCGCTGTCGGTGCACTCGGTCTACTCGCGGCTTATCTGTTGTGCAAACGCGGCGACTAATCCGCTTGGCGCAGCTCGTTTTTGAGCCACTGCGCCAACTGCCGAGCGCGGCCATCCGCGGCACGCTTGGGTAGCCACAACGCCAGTTGCGCCGGGGTTTCACAGAAACCCCACGGCGCAACCAGGCGACCTGCTTTCAAGTCCTCGGCCACCAGCGGCTCAGGGGCAATCGCCACACCCAACCCCGCCACCGCGGCTTCCAGCAAATAATACAAATGCTCGAAACCCTGCCCCAACTTCAACGCCTTGGCGTCGAGGCCGCTTTGCTGTGCCCAGCTCGGCCACGCCTGAGGACGCGATGTGGTGTGCAGCAGCGGCTCGCTCAGCAGCGCGCTGACCGGCGCCTGTTGCAGCCGTTCGTAGCCGGCGAAGCGTGGGCTCAGGACCGGGCCGATGCGTTCGCTGGCCAGTTCATAGACTTGCATGTCCGCCGGCCAGGGTGGCTCGGCGAACACCAGCAAAGCGTCCAGTCCAGGCCGCCGTGGGTCGAGATCGCCTTCCCCGGCTGACAGGTGCAGGCGCAGGTCCGGCAGATCCGCATTCAAGCGTCCAAGGCGCGGAATGAACCAGCGTGCGAGCAAGCTGCCGGAGCAGCCGAGCACGAAGGGCGCGTCGGCGGTGCTTTGGGTCAATTCGGCACAAACGGTGCGCAATCGCTCAAACGCGTCGCTGCTGGCATCGCGCAAACGAACGCCGGCATCTGTGAGTTTAAGGCCACGCCCGTCCTTGACGAACAGACTAACGCCGAGGTGTTCTTCCAGCACCTTGAGTTGTCGGCTAACCGCACCATGAGTGACGTGTAGCTGTTCGGCAGCCTGACTGACGCTGTTCAGGCGGGCAGTGGCTTCGAAGGCCCGAAGGGCGTTCAGCGGAGGAAGGTCATGGCTCATGGGATATGTGAGTTTTCCTGACAGGTTGTGGCGATCTTATCGGTTTTCAGGTCGGAACGTCAGGGGTAGAGTGGTCGTCATTGTCATCACACGAATCCAACTGGAGCGACCCATGACCCAGACTAATCTGCGCAACGGCCCCGATGCCAACGGCCTGTTTGGCTCGTTCGGCGGCCGTTACGTCGCTGAAACCCTGATGCCGTTGATCCTCGACCTGGCCCGTGAATACGAACTGGCCAAGGAAGATCCGGCATTCAAAGAAGAACTGGCCTACTTCCAGCGTGACTACGTCGGTCGTCCAAGCCCACTGTATTTCGCTGAACGCCTGACCGAATTCTGCGGCGGCGCGAAGATTTACCTCAAGCGCGAAGAGTTGAACCACACCGGCGCGCACAAGATCAACAACTGCATCGGCCAGATCCTGCTGGCGCGGCGCATGGGCAAAAAACGCATCATCGCCGAGACCGGCGCCGGCATGCACGGCGTGGCGACCGCTACCGTGGCCGCGCGTTTTGGTCTGGATTGCGTGATCTACATGGGCACCACTGACATCGAACGTCAGCAGGCCAACGTGTTCCGCATGAAGCTGCTGGGCGCCGAGGTGATCCCGGTGGTGGCCGGCACCGGCACCCTGAAAGACGCGATGAACGAAGCCCTGCGTGACTGGGTGACCAACGTCGACAGCACCTTCTACCTGATCGGCACCGTGGCCGGCCCGCACCCTTACCCGGCGATGGTTCGCGACTTCCAGTCGGTGATCGGCAAGGAAACCCGTACTCAACTGCAAGATCAGGAAGGTCGCCTGCCGGACAGCCTGGTGGCGTGCATCGGCGGTGGCTCCAACGCCATGGGCCTGTTCCACCCGTTCCTGGATGACAAGAGCGTCGAGATCATCGGCGTTGAAGCCGCCGGCTACGGCATCGAAACCGGCAAGCACGCGGCCAGTCTGAATGGCGGCGTACCGGGTGTGTTGCACGGCAACCGCACCTTCCTGCTGCAGGACGACGACGGCCAGATCATTGACGCTCACTCGATCTCCGCCGGCCTCGACTACCCGGGCATCGGCCCTGAACACGCCTGGTTGCATGACATCGGCCGCGTCCAGTACACCTCGGTCACCGACGACGAAGCCCTCGACGCATTCCATAAATGCTGCCGCCTGGAAGGGATTATTCCTGCACTGGAAAGCGCCCATGCCCTGGCCGAAGTGTTCAAACGCGCACCGAACCTGCCGAAAGATCACCTGATGGTGGTCAACCTGTCCGGTCGTGGCGACAAAGACATGCAAACCGTGATGCACCACATGGAACAATCTAAGCAGGAGAAACACTGATGAGCCGCCTGCAAACGCGTTTTGCCGAACTCAAGGAACAGAATCGCGCCGCCCTGGTGACCTTCGTCACCGCTGGCGACCCGAGCTATGACACCTCGCTGGCGATCCTCAAAGGCTTGCCGGGTGCTGGCGCCGACGTGATCGAATTGGGCATGCCCTTCACCGACCCGATGGCCGACGGCCCGGCGATCCAGCTGGCGAACATCCGCGCTTTGGGCGCCAAACAGAACCTGGCGAAAACCCTGCAGATGGTTCGCGAGTTCCGCGAAGGCAACACCGAGACGCCGTTGGTGTTGATGGGTTACTTCAACCCGATCCACATGTACGGCGTGCCGCGCTTCATCGCGGACGCTAAAGAGGCCGGCGTTGACGGTCTGATCGTGGTTGACCTGCCGCCGGAACATAACGGCGAACTGTGCGACCCGGCTCAGGCTGCGGGTCTGGACTTCATTCGTCTGACCACGCCGACCACCGACGATGTGCGCCTGCCGACCGTTCTGAACGGCAGCTCCGGCTTCGTTTATTACGTGTCGGTTGCCGGTGTGACGGGCGCGGGTGCGGCAACGCTGGAACACGTCGAAGAAGCAGTTGCTCGTTTGCGTCGTCACACCGACCTGCCGATCAGCATCGGTTTCGGTATCCGTACACCGGAGCAAGCGGCGGCTATCGCTCGTCTGGCGGACGGCGTGGTGGTGGGTTCGGCATTGATCGATCACATCGCGAATGCGTCGACACCGGATCAGGCGATCGACGGTGTATTGAGTCTTTGCGCAGCGTTGGCCGAGGGCGTGCGCAAAGCACGGGTCAGCTGAAAGTAAAGTTCCTGATACAAAGGAATTAGCGCCTCGCAACACAGACTAAACAGTAAGACCGAGGGTTTCAGGACTACGTTCTGAAGCCCTTTTTGCTGTAGGTGCAGTGAGGAAACCCCCGATGAAAATGCCGAAACGGTTGATAGCCAGCCTGGGCGTACTGATGCTGAGTGCGACCCCGTTGCTGCACGCCAGCGCCGATCAGCGCGACGATCACGACCACGGCGGCCCGGAGCAGGGCCAATACGATAACCATGGTGACAACCGTGGCAATGATCACCGCGGCCCGGAGGACAACCATCGTGGCGGTCCTCCACCACATGATTTTGGCCCGGTGCGTCAGACCATTCACGACAATCACGGATACTTTGTGCGTGGTGCGCCGCCACCGCCAGGCATCCGTCTGGAACGTGGCCGGCCGTTGCCTCACGGTTATTACGGCGAACGCCTGGATCAGCGTGCGCTGGGTCGGTTGCCGCAATACGAGGGTTACGAATGGCGCCGCGCGGGCGGCGACATTGTGCTGATCGCCGTAGGAACCGGGATCGTTTATGAAATTCTGGATAACGTGTTGAATTAAGCACTGCATCGGCACAGCGCATTGCGCGCTGTGCTTCAAAAGATCGCAGCCTTCGGCAGCTCCTACATGGGATTGTGTACCCCGTAGGAGCTGCCGAAGGCTGCGATCTTTTACTTTTCTGTCAGGGCAACTCCAATCCACCCGCTGCCTTGTGCAAAGCTCTCAAATGTTCGCCAATCTGTTTAAGGTTGGCTTCATTAGCCGCAATCTCCGCCGCACGACTCGGTTCCAGCAGCGCTCTCACTTCTTTATCCAGATCCCCGGTCAGCGATTGCAGTTGCTTCTGGCGCAGGCTGCTTTCCGATTCCAATCGCTTCGACTCGCTCGGCTGTGGCAAACCATAACCACCGGTGCCGAGCAATTCGGCGGGACGGCTGAGGAAGCCGCTGTTGGCGAGAATCTGTTGCAAGGTCGCGTTGGCCTTGTCCATGCCGCCGTTTTTCAGTTCTCGAGCGCCCAAGTAGCGCTGCTTCACCTCATCCTGGGCCAACTGTAGCTGCCGACGGAAACTGGCCTGTTCCAACAACAGCAATGCCGCGCTGGTGCGCAAGTCAGCCTGATCGATCCATTGCCGGCGCTCTTCGGCGCTCAATGCCAGCCAGTCTTCGACAGTGGTCTGCTTGATCGGCAAGTGCTTCTTCAGCACTTCGAACATGGCTTGATAGCGATCGCGGAAGGAGTCGAAGCGATAACCCAGGCGTAAAGCTTCGCGAGGGTCGTCCAGCACGCTGGTGTCCGCCAATCCGCGGCCCTTGAGCACTTCCAGCAAGCCGTTGGGCATGATGCTGTCCAGTCCGGTCAGTTGCGCGTTGTTGCTGCCGCTGCGCAGCAGTTTCAGGCTTTCAACCGCGCAATTATTGGACAGGAAGAAGTAGTTGCCGTCGTAGCTCCAGTGCATCTCTGCGGCGTGTTCCACCACTTCTTCGATTTCGGTGCGAGAGAGATTCAGCGGCACCGAAGCCAGGCTGCGCATTTCGGTCTTGGTGTATTCGTCGATCACTTGGGCCAGGGGCAAGACAAACAGGCGTGACGGATATTTACCCACCAGCCCATCCCAACTCGACAACTGTACGTCACCGACGAAGGCGCGGTAGGACAGCACCAGGTGCTGATCCAGGTCCAGCCGGCAATCCGGTCCGCGTGGTCGGCCCGGCGCACAGATCACCAGGCGCAACATGCTGTGGCCCCAACGGCTGACCCAGTTCTGGTTGGCTTCGGCCAGCAGATAGTCCACGGCATAAACCCGTTCCGGGTCGACCTGGCCCAATGGTGTCTTGGCGAAGTCGTTACCGGCATTGAGGAAGGCGAAGGATTTGGCGCAAGTGTCTTTGGCGGCCGGCGCCCAGCCGAAATGTTCTTTGTAGTAGCGGTAAAGCGCAGGACGTCGGCAGGCATAGCTCGGGTCCAGGAGGAAGTACTCCATGTTGACCGCCACGAACTCCTTGGGATTGGTCGTCTCGTAGATATCCGGGCTGCGAACGATTTGCCGGTTGTGCTGCTCGCGTTCGCCACGTCGGCCGACGTATTGCGGCCAGCCGGCCAGATCCAGCAGGCGCGGGTCGTCACTGAGGGTAAAACGTCGCGCCGTCTGGCCGCGGCATTGATCGGGAATGCCGACCAGACCAGAGCTGCTATTGCGCTGGCTGCAACGCTGGATCAGCGTGCGCTGGGCAGATGGCCACAGGCGCGCGCGGTCGTAAATATGGGTGAGTTCGTGCAAGACCGTAGCGAGCATTTCCCGGCGCACGGTGCCGTGGGGGCGGTAGGTCTTTTTCGTCGCGGCGCTGCCGTCGGTGAGGCTGTCGAGCAGATTGCGATTCAGATCGAGCTCGGACACCAGCGACGCCTCGCCGTAGGCGTTGTCGGGCATTTCGTCGGTCCAGCCAACATCGATGCGCCGATCCAGTTGCTCGACGAAGCGCGGCGGCAATGCCTGCATGGCCTCATCGAGCAGCGCCTGGCTGGCCTGCACTTGCGCGGGACTCAGACCGTCGGTCTTGAGCCGTAATTGCAAGCTGGCCTGTGCGGTGTTGCCAAGCAGCAACACCATCCCGGCCAGCAGCCAGGCGCTGAGCGACCTCACAGTGCGAGGATGGCTTCGGCGAGGACCTGATCACTGGCGTCGCGGGCTTCAGGTACGCGGGTGCGCAGGGTATTGAAGGCCTCTTCCAGATGCGCGCCACGAATATCGCCATCGCTGGCGACGAAACTGGCCGCGTCGTCGTGAGCTTCGCGCACGATCTTCGAATCACGGATGGACGTGGTGGTATCAGAAGTGAAATCAAGCGTGCGCTGGGTGGCGCGAATGATCATGTTACTGGTGGCTACCAGGGTGTGCGCCTGGGCCACGTCGGCCAACAACAGCAAGCCAAGGGTGGCAGCAATCAGCGGGCTACGCATGGAACGACTCCGGAGGAACGATGATAACTATTGGACGAGAATTGCTTGTGCCAGTTCAAGGTCGCTGGCATGAAGTTTTGGCTGGCTCCGGCGCAGGTAAACCAGGGCGGATTCCAGTTGCGCTCCTCGCAGTTGGCCGTCACTGGCAATGAAAGCCGCAGCGTCATCCTGAGCGGCGATCAGCAGTTTATGGTCGAAGGGCGCAGAGGTCACCATGCTTGTGGCGTAACCACTGACCACGGTGCCTTGTGTCGACAGGTTGAAGGCGTCGAAAGCCTGGGCGGCGCCAGACCAGCAGGCCAGAAGAAACAACGGAATGGACAACAGATTTGAAAGAAAACGCATGAGACTCGATAGCTGAAAGCGAGCCTCAAGGCTAGCGCAATGCCCGGACTAGAGCCAGCGCCGAAACATTGGGACACGATGGGCGTGTCCCAATGCAGGACCGACGTTTAGATCGCCAGGATGGCCTGGGCGAGTTGTGTGTCAGTAGCGTTCAGCTGAGGTGCTTGACGGTGGATTTCGTCAAATGCGCTTTCCAGTTTCACGCCACGAATGTCGCCGCTGCTGGCGACAAAACTGGCGGCGTCATCACGAGCTGCACGCACAATTTTGTTGTCGCGCAGTGACGAAGAGAGATTGGAGGTGGCGTCGGAGCTGGATTTTAGAGCGCCAACGACGGCGTCGGTGGTCACGATAAAGCTGGAAGCGTGGGCATTGGCAGCCACGGCGAGCAGGGCAGCAACGCTCAGCAGACGAAGACGGGACATGGGGAAGCTCCTTTGGATAAACCGATTGAGAGGTGGCGCAGTGTCTGGAAGATCAGACGCCTGTCATGCGGCGTTCGCCACGTTCTGATCGGATATTAGGCTGACGCGGATGGATTCGAACAGCCCATATAGACGAAACGGCAGGAGCTGCCGAAAGCTGCGATCTTTTGATTTTGGCGTCGGCGGTGACACTTAAGATCAAAAGATCGCAGCCTTCGGCAGCTGCTAAAAGGGTGTACTGGTCAAATTTAGATTGTACAAAACTGTACTGGTTATGTGTTTCATGACCCTGAAACGACAAAACCCGTCGTGGTTTCCCACGACGGGTTTTGTTTGTTCAATTCGGGTTGCTGGCGGTGGACCCTATAGGTCAGAGCCAGCGACGCTAACTTAGCGCCAGAACGGCTTGCTCAGCTCTTCGTAGCGTTGTGCTTCGCTAATCCCGGCATCAGCCAGCAGACGCGAATCCAGACGAGCCAGTTGATGGCGGCTGGTAATGCGGCGCTGCCACAACATCAGGTTGGCGATAACGCGAAGAGGCATGGAAGCCTGGGTTTTTGCAGCATTGTCTTCGAAGAACAGCTCGGAACTGAGTGTACGTTCCATGGTTGACATCCTTCCGCTTGTGGCGGGATTAGGTAGTGGTTTAACTGATGCCAATGATCCTCCTGTTTGGCCAGTCCC
>Ga0105857_1000117_pt1 | contig 33166 bp, 28 predicted proteins | sample OrgsoiDNA_201061_FD_89682 | JGI IMG/M metagenome (GOLD analysis project Ga0105857, IMG submission 89682) | Permafrost soil microbial communities from the Arctic, to analyse light accelerated degradation of dissolved organic matter (DOM) -... | ecosystem: Environmental > Terrestrial > Soil >...
GATGATGCCAACGATCAGCGCGGCTTCAATGCCTTCGCGCAGCATGATCAGAAAGGGAACAAGCATTCAGCACCGTGGTGTCGTTAGAGAGGATGCTAATTTGTAACATAATGACACTCATTCGCAAACAATTCGAGTTGACAATTAGCTGAACGCAGGCTGAACGCATTGCTCAGTAACCGTCTAGAACAGTGCATTTACCCGATCGTTATAAACCTCAATCAACTCGTCATAACGGCGGCCGATCCGCTCGAAGTCATCACTCAATTGTTGCGGCGAGGCCTTGGCCGACCAGTCATCGCGCAGCTTGTTAACCGCATCCTGATAGCGCCTGCCGGGAGAACGCACGTAATTCCAGATGTTTTCCGGATATTCGGCATTGCTGGTTGCCGGGTTGGCTTGCAGGTATTGGCTGCCCGCGTCCCAGGCTTGTTGCACTCCCAGTGTCGCGTCGTTCAGATCGTTGACGGTAAAGGTATGTTCGCGAACCTGGTTGTCCAACTTGAGCATCAGGTTTCGCGCTTCGAGCATGTAGGTGAGGATGGGGGCGTATTTGAGCTGATGCCGGGTCTTGAGCTGCTCGAGTTGCACTTGCCGCAAACTCTGATCCTGAGCATCAAGCGCTCGGCGCAGTTGGTCTGACGCGTCGAGGTAGTCGTTGACCAGTGGGATAAACAGGCTGTCGCGTTCGGCCTTGTCTGCCCGGCTGACGGAGTAGAGGGGCTTAGGGCTGAAAAAATCGAATCTCTCGGCCGCTTGATTGGCGGCGGTAAATGTCGCCACAAAGCGATTTTCAAGCGGTAGCAGCTCGGGTGCCGATTTCTGAAGGTTTTCTTTTTCCCAACTCTGCAGCCCACAACGATAAGCGTCGACGGCCCTTGGGTAGTTGAGCTGCGCGCGGGCGACGACAGTGCGATCGAAGTCCTCGGGAAAACGCGCTTTCAAGGTCGGATCGACTTGGAGGTCCCGCTTCAGGTACTGGCTGTAGGCATGACGCCAGCGACTGTCGGCTGAGTTCAGGCAGCTAATCAACGGGCGCAGGGCGAACGCCTTTTCACGTTCGGCGAGATCGGGTTGGCGGAGCCAGCGCTGAATCGGTGTCAGCAGGGTGCTCTGATGCTCTTTCAACATGCCGAGAAAGGTCACCGTCAGCACGGCGGTAATGGCGATGGCCTTGACGCGCTTGTTCATTGTTGGCCCTCCTTTGCGTGTGACTGCCCATACCATTGTTCCTGGGTGGGGGCGATCCGGCATTCGGGACGACTGTCGAGGGGACCGCTGCAAGCGCGTTTGGCAAACGGCTGCAACCCTTGATCCGGGCCCATCAATTGGCTACTGACAATGGAGTAGACCAGACAAGTCAGACCGATGACCCCCGTCATCAACGCTATCGACTGGGCGGTGCTCAAAACGGGCATCCGGACCGTGGATGTCTTGATGTTTAACGTTTCTGGCCAGCCGAACCGACTCAATCCACTGAGCGCCAGCAGTACCACGCTGTAGCTGATGAATGCCGCAGCACCACAACAAATCCACGTCAGGGCGCCCGTCAGCCAACAGGGCAGCAACTCGCGCAGGACCAGCGGTTCCGGGCGTCTGAAGCTAAGTCGGGGCGACATAACGCGGCTCAACCGCATATCCAATGACCAGAACCGGTCCGCCATCGGGCGCCAGGCCCACAGCAATCCCGCGGCTGGCGTAGCCAATACACACATCCAAAACAGCATCGCGGCAAAGCTTGCGCCGAGACCAGATTTATCACTGAGGAACTCACCGACCGCCCAGGTGAACGATGCGCCAAGTAACCCGGCAAACATCGGCCAGCCCTGATGCGGCTGCACAAGGGCTTTCCAGAAGTACGGATCGCCGTTGGGCATTTGGCGGCAGCACGCCGGGTCCAGGCGCTGGAGTTTCTCGCTGAGCGTGCGACAGGCATTCCAGTCGTCTTCAAAAAAACGCCGCGCAAAGGCACTTCGCTCAGCGTCGCTCATCGGCGTCAGTAACAAGCGCGCCGCGCGGCTCAGGGAGTCACGATCATTCAGGACGGCCAAGCGTTGCAGGGTTTCAATAAACACCTGATCATCCTGGCGCTGCACCAGTGTCGACCAATAACGTTGCGGGCAACGTCCTCCGTCCTCGGCAGCGTTCCAATGCTGATGTGAACACAGTGTTTCGAACACGTGCATCGACCAGACATTCGAATCCACCAGCAACCGAGCCAAGGCGTCATTGAACCAGTCGTGGCGCTCGAACGACTGCAACCAGTCGACTTTTTTGAGCGACAGGTAGCGCTTGATGAACGGGTCGACCTGGCCAGCGTCAAGCAGTTCGCGCAAGCCTTTTTCCACATGGTTGCAGTAAGCGCGAAGCACCGACTCAAGCACCTGCGGCGATAAATCAGGGCGTTGCCAAGCGGTGAACCAGTTGAACTGCTCTATCCCCCAAGCGACCAAAGCCATCGCGTCATCGCGCGGTGACAGGCACGTCATTAACAACTGATCTTCAAACTCCCGGCTGCAGTGAGACGCCTGTGCCTGGGCCCGTCGTTGATCGAGTTGCTCGATCGTAACGTCTTCCAGCAACTGCGCCGCCCTTCGTGTTCCGTGGGTGCGCTCAAGCTCTAGATGTTCCAGCTCGAAAGTGAGCGGTGGTTCAAGCGATGACGCAGGAGGCTGTGTTTCTACCGCGGCTTCGCGCGGACTGAATGCGACCACCGATGGGGCACGGCGGCTCCACTCCATCGCCTGCTCGTAGGCTTCGCGCAGACGCTGGAAACCGCTGGGGTCTTCATCCGGGCGGTGCACTTTAAGCAGCGTTGCGTATTGGCGTTTGATGCTGCGCAAGTCGGCATCGGCGTCGAGCCCCAGAATTGTCCAGCAATTCACCGCCACAACCCCTGTTCCAGTTCATCGAGCTGTTGCGTCAGTTGCAGGCGCAGTTCGCGGATCGCGCGGTCGTCCTGGGTATCGAGTACCTGCTGAAAGCGGTTGGCCAAGTGATCGAGCCGTTGGCGCAAATCACCGAGGCTTTCCTGATACAGGCGTTCGAGTCGGGCATTGAGCAGGCTGTTGACCTGTTGCTCGCGCGGGTGAACCTTGAGGCTGGCCAGCGCGGTCAGGCGTTTCTGGACCTCTTCGGGATCGAGAACGCCGGGATTGTTTTCGATCACCAGTGTTCGGCGCTCACCGGTACGATTAATCAGCGCCTCGGCTTCGAGCAGGCCGTTGTTATCGTAAGTGAAGCGCACGTCGATGCTGATCTCGCCCGCCGGCGCCACGGGCACTTCGATGTCCATTTCACCCAGGTAAATGTTTTCTCGGACCCAACGACTTTCGCCCTGGTAAATCTTCAACTGCACAACGCGCTGATGATGGTGCAGGGTAGAGACTGTTTTGACCCGGCTCACCGGGACCGCGCAGTTACGCTCGATAATCGGCAGGTAATGACCCGATTGCGCATTTTCGCCGACACTGACCGCGACTTCGATGCCCAGGGTGTACGGACAAACGTCGGTCAATACGACTTCTTCGAGCGCTGCATCACGGGCCTTGAGGGCCGCTTGCACCGCCGCGCCCAATGCAATCGATTCGTCCGGGTTAAGCGTAATCGACGGAAACCGACCAAACAGCCCGGCAACCATCCGCCGGATCATAGGCATGCGCGTCGTACCGCCCACCAACAGCACTTCGTCCAGCTCCGATGGGCGAATGCGCGCGTCGCGCAGCGCGGTTTCGATCGGCGTACGCAGCCGCACCAACAGCGGCGCGCAGAGTTCGGCCAACTGCGTCTGGGTGAACGTCTGCTCCCATTGGCCGTCGCCGTGGCGCAGGACGAAGGTTGCTCGATCAGCCTGGCCAAGGGCATGGCGCACACGCTCGGCTTCGCGGCGCAGGCGGTGGGCGATGTTCGGCTCGGTCAGTGACGGCATGTCGATACGGTTGGCGTGTTCGGCGACAAAGGCTTGCACCAGCACAGTGTCGAAATCTTCACCGCCGAGAAAGTTGTCGCCCGCGCTGGCGCGCACTTCCATGACGCCGTCGAACAGCTCGAGAATTGATACGTCGAAGGTGCCGCCACCCAGGTCAAACACCAGAAACGAACTGGCGCTGTCACGCTGATGCAGTCCATAGGCGAGGGCGGCAGCCGTTGGTTCGTTGATCAACCGCTCAACCTTGAGACCGGCCAACTCGCCAGCGATCTTCGTGGCTTTGCGTTGGGCGTCGTTGAAATACGCCGGTACGCTGATTACGGCTTCAACGACGGTTTCGCCATAGCGACGCTCGACGTCTTCCTTCAGGCTGCGCAACACCAGCGCCGACAGTTCCTCCGGGCGGAACGATCGGCTGCCGAGGCGAAGTTCATGAGCGCTGCCCATGTGGCGTTTGAACAAGGCTGCCGTCAGGTGTGGATGCGTCTGCAGACGTTCTTTGGCGGCCTGGCCGACCAGCACACGGCCTTCATCATCAAGGCCCACCACGCTTGGGGTCAGCAAGCCTTCCAGAGCATTGGGAACCAGTTCGGGCGCGCCGTTGCGCCACACCGCAACCAGGCTGTTGGTGGTGCCCAAATCAATGCCAACGATCATAACGTTTACAACTCCATGTCTATTCGGGAATTCCCGGCAACAGCCTATCGGCCACCGGCCCCGGTAATTGAGCCGGGTTTTGTACAAGGCTGGCTTTTTGCTCGGCGCTGCCTAAGATGGCCGACAGATTAATCAGTGCACCCGAGTGACGTTCAATGTCGGAAAAGGACACCATCTCCATTCAACTGGTGCGCGAAGCATTGTTGCAAAGCTGTGCTCCAGGCGCGCTTACCGAAGAGGTGTTGCACAAGGTCGGTATCGATCCGGTGCTGTTGCGCTCGCCCGACGCCCGAGTCCCGGCCACCGCGTATGCACGGTTGTGGCGTCTGCTGGCCCGGCGCGGGGACGATGAGTTTTTCGGCATGGACCCACGCCAGCTCAAATCCGGCAGCCTGGAATTTCTCTGCCGCTGCGCCATGGCGCAGCCGAATCTGGCTGCCGGCCTGGCCTCGGGCCTGAGCTTTCTGTCGCTGATGCTCGAACACCTGCCCGCGCAACTGGTGCACCAGCAAAGCCTGGCCGAAATCGTCTTGCTGGAAGATGAGCAGGACCCGCGCCGGGCCTTTACCTATTTCACTTATTGGATGATCGTCCACGGCGTCGCCTGTTGGTTGGCGGGGCGGCGGATTCCGATTCTGGCCATCGAACTGCGCTGCCCGGCGCCGGATTTCTGCGATGACTATCAGGTGATGTTTTCCGAGAACCTGCGCTTCGACCGTCCCCGCACGCGGATGATTTTCGCCGCCGATTGCCTGGACCTGCCGATCAAGCGCAGCCCGGAAGAACTCAAACGGTTCCTGGCCCACGCACCGGCCAATATCCTGGTCAAATACCGCGACCCGGAAAGCCTGGCCAGCCGGATCAAACACGATCTGCGACAACTGCCCGCCGAGCAATGGCCGGAAACCGAGGCTTTGGCCCAGCAACTGTGTATGTCGGCCTCGACCCTGAGGCGGCGTCTGGCTGAAGAAGGGCAGACTTGGCAGGGCCTGAAGGACAGCGTGCGCAAGGAATTGGCCATCGTCTGGCTGGCAGAACCTTCGATCAGCTTTGCCGAGATTGCGGCGCGGTTAGGGTTTGCCGATACGAGTTCGTTTTATAAGGCGTTTCGCAAGTGGTCAGGGTCGAATCCGGGGCATTACCGGAGTTTGATTCTTAACGAAGCGAGCTGAGCCAGCACTTGCGTTGATGGGGCCGGCCTCTTCGCGGGCAAGCCTCGCTCCTACAGGGATCGCGTAAACCCTGTAGGAGCGAGGCTTGCCCGCGAAGACGCCTGACCAGACAACACACCTCTCAAATTTTGGCCAAACCAGTCACGCAACTTGATAGCTTTGACCATTGCCCCACACCCCGCGCAGCGCGAGTATTCCTGTGTTAATTACGGTTCCCCCAACCTAATAAAAATGCAGAGGGATTCTGGCAATGCGCGATTACTTGTCTGCTACATCACCGTTCGATTACCAGCACACTGTGGAGGCCGCACTTGCCGGCGATTTGACTGCGCTTAACGCCTGCGTCGAGTGTTGCGACCGTCACGCGTTGCCAGGTCGCATCGCGCTGTTCTGGGAGGGTCGTGACGGCGCAAGCGCGACGTACACCTTCAGCGATTTGCAGGACAAGGCTGCGCGTTTCGCCAATTTCCTTCTCACACAGGGCGTGCAGAAGGGTGACAAGGTCGCCGGCCTGCTGCCACGCAACATTGAATTGCTGATCACTGTATTCGCCACCTGGCGCATCGGCGCGGTCTATCAGCCGCTGTTTACCGCGTTCGGCCCGAAAGCCATCGAACATCGCTTGAACAGCTCCGGTGCCAAAGTGGTCGTGACTGACGCGGTCAATCGGCCGAAACTCGCTGAAGTCGCCGATTGCCCAACCATCGTTACCGTTGGCGGCGCTAAAGGGCAGGGGATTGTCCGTGGCGATTACAGTTTCTGGGCCGAACAAGCCAATTATTCCCCCGAGTGCGAACCGGTACTGATGACCGGCGAAGACCCGTTCCTGCTGATGTTCACCTCGGGCACCACCGGCCCGTCGAAAGCGCTGTCGGTACCGCTTAAAGCCATCGTCGCTTTCCAGAGTTACACCCGCGACGCCGTGGACTTGCGCCCGGAAGACGCGTTCTGGAACGTTGCCGATCCGGGCTGGGCTTATGGCATTTACTTCGGCGTGACCGGGCCGATGTCGATGGGGCACCCGATCACCTTCTACGATGGCCCGTTCACCCTCGAAAGCACCTGCCGGGTGATCAACAAATACAACATCACCAACCTGACCGGCTCGCCGACCGCTTACCGTCTGCTGATTGCCGGTGGCAACGAATTCGCTCGTTCGATCAAAGGCAAGTTGCGCATCGTCAGCAGCGCCGGCGAGCCGCTGAACCCGGAAGTGATCCGCTGGTTCGCCGACAACCTCGACGTGGTTATCCACGACCACTACGGCCAGACCGAGCTCGGCATGGTCCTGTGCAACCACCACGGCCTGGAGCACCCGATCCACATGGGCGCCGCCGGTTTTGCTTCGCCTGGCCATCGGATTGTGGTGCTTGATGACGACTACAACGAACTGAGCGTCGGCCAGCCGGGCATTCTGGCCATCGACCGTACCCAGTCGCCGATGTGCTGGTTCAACGGCTACGAAGGCGCCCCGACCAAGGCCTTCGTCGGCAACTATTACCTGAGCGGCGACACCGTCGAGTGGAACCCGGACGGCAGCATCAGCTTCGTCGGCCGTAGCGACGACGTGATCACCACCTCCGGCTACCGCGTCGGCCCGTTCGACGTCGAAAGCGCGTTGATCGAACACCCGGCCGTGATCGAAGCCGCAGTGGTCGGCAAACCCGATCCGGAACGCACCGAACTGGTCAAAGCCTTCGTGGTGATTGGCGAGCAATACCGCGCCACGCCGGAACTGGCCGAAGAACTGCGCCAACACGTGCGCAAGCGCCTGGCCGCGCACTCGTACCCCCGTGAAATTGAATTTGTCAGCGAGTTGCCGAAAACCCCAAGCGGCAAATTGCAGCGCTTTATCTTGCGCAACCAGGAAATCGCCAAGGCTCAAGAGGCCGCGGCTCACAAAGCTTCTGCTTGAATCGAAGGAAACAATGATGCAGATCGAAAACAAGGTTTTTCTCGTCACCGGCGGCGCATCTGGCCTCGGTGCCGCCACCGCTGAAATGCTGGTGGCTGCCGGCGCCAAGGTGATGCTGGTGGACATGAACGCCGAAGCCGTCGCGGCCCAGGCTGAGCGTCTCGGTGCACACAGCGTCGTGGCCGACATCAGCAACGAAGCCGCTGCCGAAGCCGCCGTCGCCGCGACGGTGAAAGCCTTCGGTGGCCTGCACGGTCTGGTGAACTGCGCCGGCATCGTCCGTGGCGAGAAGATTCTCGGAAAAACTGGCCCGCACGCCTTGGCCAGTTTCAGCCAGGTGATCAACGTCAATTTGATCGGCAGCTTCAACATGCTGCGCCTGGCCGCAGCAGCCATCGCCGAAACCGAAGCGGACGCTGATGGCGAACGCGGCGTGATCATCAACACTGCTTCGGCAGCAGCTTACGACGGCCAGATCGGCCAGGCGGCGTATGCCGCCTCGAAAGGCGCGATTGTCAGCCTGACCTTGCCCGCCGCCCGTGAACTGGCGCGCTTCGGCATCCGTGTGATGACCATCGCGCCGGGCATCTTCGAGACCCCGATGATGGCCGGCATGACCCCGGAAGTCCGCGCGTCCCTGGCCGCTGGGGTACCGTTCCCGCCGCGTCTGGGCAAGCCGGGCGAATATGCCGCGCTGGTCAGGCATATCATTGAAAACAGCATGCTCAACGGCGAGGTGATCCGTCTCGACGGTGCCTTGCGTATGGCCGCCAAGTAAGGAGGATTTTTCATGAGCCTTTCCAACGATCCGATTGTTATTGTCAGCGCCGTCCGCACCCCGATGGGCGGCTTCCAGGGCGAACTGAAAAGCCTGACCGCGCCGCAGCTCGGCGCCGCCGCGATCAAGGCTGCGGTTGAACGCGCCGGTGTCGCCTCAGATGCCGTCGACGAAGTCCTGTTCGGTTGCGTGTTGCCCGCCGGCCTCGGCCAGGCGCCTGCGCGCCAGGCAGCACTGGGCGCCGGGCTGGATAAATCGACCCGTTGCACCACCGTAAACAAAATGTGCGGTTCCGGCATGGAAACCACCATCCTCGCCCATGACATGCTCGTCGCCGGCAGTGCCGACGTGGTGATCTCCGGCGGCATGGAAAGTATGTCCAACGCGCCATACCTGCTGGACCGCGCCCGTAGCGGTTATCGCATGGGCCATGGCCGGGTGCTGGATTCGATGTTCCTTGATGGTCTGGAGGATGCCTACGACAAGGGCCGCCTGATGGGGACCTTCGCCGAAGATTGCGCCGAGGCCAACGGTTTCACCCGTGAAGCCCAGGATACGTTTGCCATCGCTTCGACGACTCGCGCCCAACAAGCGATCAAGGACGGCAGCTTCAAGGCTGAAATCGTGCCGCTGACCGTCACCGTCGGCAAAGAACAAGTGCTGATCAGCCACGACGAACAGCCACCGAAAGCCAAACTCGACAAGATCGCCTCGCTGAAACCGGCGTTCCGCGAGGGCGGCACTGTGACAGCGGCCAACTCCAGCTCGATCTCCGACGGCGCGGCGGCACTCGTGTTGATGCGTCGATCCGAAGCGCAGAAACGCGGCCTCAAGCCATTGGCGGTAATTCACGGCCACGCGGCGTTTGCCGATACACCGGGCCTGTTCCCGGTGGCGCCGGTGGGTGCGATCAAGAAACTGATGAAGAAAACTGGCTGGTCCCTGGACGAAGTCGAGTTGTTTGAGGTGAACGAAGCGTTCGCCGTGGTCAGTCTGGTGACCATGTCCAAACTGGAAATCCCCCATGAGAAGGTCAACGTTCACGGCGGCGCTTGCGCCTTGGGCCACCCGATTGGTGCGTCCGGCGCGCGAATTCTCGTGACCTTGCTCTCGGCCCTGCGCCAGAAAGGCCTGAAGCGCGGCGTTGCAGCGATCTGCATTGGCGGCGGTGAAGCGACGGCCATGGCCGTGGAATGCCTGTATTGAGACTGACGCTATCCCCATGTGGGAGCGGGCTTGCTCGCGAAGAGGCCGTGTCAGTCGACTTAAATGCTGAATGACACACCGCATTCGCGAGCAAGCCCGCCCCCACAGGTCCGGCGTTTCAACCAGGCATTTTGTGCGAAAGGCTCATATTTAAGGATTTGCCATGATTCCCAATGACGAACAACTGCAGATCAGCGAAGCGGCCCGGCAATTCGCCCAGGAACGGCTGAAACCGTTCGCCGCCGAATGGGACCGCGAGCATCGCTTCCCGAAAGAAGCCATCGGCGAAATGGCCGAGCTGGGCTTCTTCGGCATGTTGGTGCCGGAAGACTGGGGCGGTTGCGACACCGGTTACCTGGCCTACGCCATGGCCCTGGAAGAAATCGCCGCGGGCGACGGCGCGTGCTCGACGATCATGAGCGTGCACAACTCGGTGGGTTGCGTGCCGATCCTCAAGTACGGCACCGACGATCAGAAAGAACGCTTCCTCAAACCACTGGCCAGCGGTTCGATGCTCGGCGCCTTTGCCTTGACCGAACCGCAAGCAGGTTCCGACGCCAGCGGCCTGAAAACCCGCGCCCGGCTGGAAGGCGATTACTACGTACTCAACGGCTGCAAACAGTTCATCACCTCCGGGCAGAGCGCCGGGGTGGTGATTGTCTTCGCCGTAACTGACCCGAGCGCCGGTAAACGCGGGATCACCGCGCTGATCGTGCCCACTGATTCGCCGGGCTACAAAGTCGCGCGGGTCGAGGACAAACTCGGGCAGCACGCCTCCGACACTTGCCAGATCCTCTTTGAAGACGTGAAGGTCCCAGTGGCCAACCGCTTGGGCGAGGAGGGCGAAGGTTACCGAATCGCCCTGGCCAACCTCGAAGGCGGACGCGTAGGCATCGCTTCGCAATCGGTGGGCATGGCCCGCGCCGCGTTTGAAGCGGCCCGTGACTACGCCCGCGAGCGCGAGAGTTTCGGCAAGCCGATCATCGAACACCAAGCTGTCGCGTTCCGTCTGGCGGACATGGCGACCCAAATCGCCGTCGCCCGGCAGATGGTGCATTACGCTGCCGCGCTGCGTGACAGCGGCAAACCGGCCTTGGTCGAAGCTTCGATGGCCAAGCTGTTTGCCTCGGAAATGGCCGAGAAGGTTTGCTCCGCCGCGTTGCAAACCCTCGGCGGTTACGGTTACCTGAACGACTTCCCGCTGGAGCGGATCTACCGCGACGTACGGGTGTGCCAGATCTACGAAGGCACCAGCGATATTCAGCGCATGGTTATTTCGCGCAATCTTTGAGAAGCCCCCCCCGTAGGAGCTGCCGCAGGCTGCGATCTTTTGACGTTGATTTTAAAAAGCGATATCAAAAGATCGCAGCCTCGTTTCACTCGGCAGCTCCTACAGGGGATCGAGCCTTATGCAAAACAGGAGTTATTTATGAGTTACGAAACGATTTTGCTGGAAACCCACGGTCGTGTCGGCCTGATTACCCTCAACCGTCCGCAAGCCTTGAACGCGTTGAACGCGCAGATTGTCAGCGAGCTGAACCACGCCCTCGATGGCCTGGAAGCTGATTCGAACATCGGCTGCATCGTGCTGACCGGCTCGAAAAAAGCCTTCGCCGCTGGTGCCGACATCAAGGAAATGGCCGAGCTGACCTACCCGCAGATCTATCTCGACGACCTGTTCAGCGACAGCGATCGCGTGGCCAACCGCCGCAAGCCGATCATCGCCGCCGTCAACGGCTTCGCCCTCGGTGGTGGCTGTGAACTGGCGCTGATGTGCGACTTCATCCTGGCCGGCGATAACGCCAGATTTGGCCAACCGGAAATCAACCTCGGCGTGCTGCCGGGCATGGGCGGCACCCAGCGCCTGACCCGCGCCGTGGGCAAGGCCAAGGCCATGGAAATGTGCCTCAGCGGCCGCTTGATCGATGCGGTGGAAGCGGAGCGTTGCGGGATTGTCGCGCGGATCGTGCCGGCGGATGAGTTGCTGGAAGAAGCGCTGAAAGTCGCGACGCTGATTGCCAAGAAGTCGCTGCCGATTGCGATGATGGTCAAGGAAAGCGTGAACCGGGCGTTTGAAGTCAGCCTGTCAGAAGGTGTGCGCTTTGAGCGTCGGGTGTTCCATGCGGCATTTGCGACGCAGGATCAGAAGGAAGGGATGGCGGCGTTTATTGCCAAGCGTGAGGCCGAGTTCGTCGGAAAGTAGTTCGGCGTATCCAATGACGCCATCGCGAGCAAGCTCGCTCCCACATTTGGTCTCTGGTGGACACAGCATTTGTGAACACCAGAGAACCCTGTGGGAGCGAGCTTGCTCGCGATGTTTTTAGGGCTTCACACCAAGTAGTTTTTCAACTCCCGGGCAATCACCATCCGCTGTATCTCGCTCGACCCTTCATAAATCTGCGTAATCCGCGCATCCCGGTAGTAACGCTCCACCGGGTAATCCTCCAAATATCCATATCCGCCATGAATCTGCATCGCCGAAGAACAGACTTTCTCGGCCATTTCCGATGCAAACAATTTGGCCTGTGAGGCCTCCGACAGACACGGTTTGCCGGCACTGCGCAACCGCGCAGCGTGCAGGATCAGCAAGCGTGCGGCGTTCAACCGCGTGTGCATGTCCGCCAGCATATTGGCGATGCTCTGGTGCTCGTTGATCGGTTTGCCGAACTGCACCCGATCCCGGGAGTAGGCCAGCGCCGCTTCAAATGCTGCACGGGCGATGCCCAACGCTTGCGCGGCGATGCCGATGCGGCCGCCTTCGAGGTTGGAGAGGGCGATGGCCAGGCCTTTGCCGCGATCACCCAGCAGGTTGGCTTCTGGGATGGTGCAGTTGCTCAGGGTTACTGCGCAGGTATCGGAAGCGCGAATGCCCATTTTGTGTTCGGTGCGATCAACGATAAAACCAGCGGTGTCGGTCGGCACGAGGAACGCCGAGATGCCTTTCTTGCCCAGGTCCGGATCAGTCACCGCAAACACAATCGCCAGTTTCGCCCGCTTGCCATTGCTGACGAACTGCTTGGCGCCATTGATCACCCACTGGCCATCCCGCAGTTCGGCGCGGGTGCGCAGGTTGTGGGCTTCGGAACCGGCTTGCGGTTCGGTGAGGCAGAAGCAGCCGATGGCTTGACCGCTGGCCAGGTCCGGCAGCCAGGTTTTTTTCTGTTCTTCAGTGCCGTAATTCAGCACCGGCCCGCAACCCACCGAGTTGTGAATGCTCATCAACGCGCCAGTAGCGCCGTCGCCAGCCGAAATCTCTTCCACGGCCAAGGCGTAGGCGACGTAATCGACATAGGTGCCGCCCCATTCCTCGGGCACGACCATGCCCAGTAGACCCAGCTCCCCCATCTTCGCCACCAGACCGTCATCGATCCAGCCAGCCTTTTCCCAGGCTTGTGCGTGGGGCGCGATTTCGCCACGGGCGAAGTCCCGGGCCATATCGCGGATCATCACTTGCTCTTCGCTCAATTCAATATCGTGCATGGCTCAGCTCCCGCTCTGCTCAAAACCTGTGAAGATACTCTCGACGTGCTCGGCGTGCAGCGCCTGCAGGGTCGGCGGGTTCCAGCGCGGGTTCTTGTCTTTGTCGATCAACAAGGCGCGCACGCCTTCGATCAGGTCGCCGCGCTCGAACCACTGGCGGTCCAGGTGCAGTTCAAGGGCGAAGCATTGTTCAAGGCTCAAGTGGCGGCCGCGACGGAGCATTTCCAGGGTCACGCCCATGGCCAGCGGCGAACGGCTTTCCAGCAGATCGGCGGTGGTTTTCGCCCATTCGTGACTGTCGGCGACGGTCACTTCGCGTAGTTGTTCCACAATACTCGCCACGTCCGGCAGGGCGAAGAAGTGGTCGATGGCCGGGCGCAGCGCAATCAATGGCGCGTCAGGCAGTTGCTGCGTGGCGAGCTTGGCCAGCACACCTTGCAGGTCCTTGAGCGGTGTTTCGTGCCATTGGAGGTGATCGAGTTGTTCGTCCAGGGTGCCGAGTTTATCGCTTTCCAGGTACCAGTCGGCCAAGCCGCAATACAGCGCATCGGCGGCGCGGATCTGCACGCCGCTGACACCGAGGTATATCCCCAGTTCGCCAGGAATCCGCGGCAGGAAGTAGCTGCCGCCCACGTCCGGGAAGTAACCGATGGCCACTTCCGGCATCGCCAGGCGACTGCGCTCGGTCACCACCCGCATATCCGCGCCTTGCACCAGGCCCATGCCGCCGCCCAGTACAAAGCCGTCCATCAAGGCCAGGACCGGTTTGCAGTAATTGTGGATAGCGAGGTCGAGGGCGTATTCCTCGACGAAGAAGTCTTCGTGCAGGCTGTCGCCGTTTTTGAAGCTGTCGTACAGCGAGCGGATGTCGCCACCGGCACAGAACGCTTTCTCACCAGCGCCGCGCAGCACCACTGCGTTGACCTGTGAATCCTCGGCCCAGGCGTCGAGCTGGTTCTGCAGGCGGCGGACCATGTCCAGGGTGAGGGCGTTGAGGCCGGCGGGGCGATTGAGGGTCAGGTGGCCGATGTGGTTGCGAACCTCGGCCAGCACTTCGTTTGTCGTGGCATCCCTGGCTTGAGCCTGCGGAGATGAAACCTGAGCAGTCATCGATAACTCCCTGCTTTTATTGTTCTTTATAGAGAAGCTCGCGCGCGAGCGATGCTGGATCGTATCAGTGCAAATTTGTGATGTACAACCGGCATACGTGCAGGTCCCGTCTGCATTTTTGCAATGCCGGTGATGAATGTGCGCGCCAATACGCCCGCCGGTGACCTTCGCGACCGAATCGGCTGTGTGAACAGCTCAAACAGCGCAAGCGGGGTGTCTGCGCCGGCCCTTACGACACCAGCAGCCAATCGTCTGTTGGCATTCTGGCTGCGGGTTTGAAGCCGTCTGTGCCGAGGGTTTCAGGCCGGGTGCCGGCTGCGGGGCACCCTGTGCAAAACAATAAGAACGCTGTTGCGGTGCGAGCCGCATCGACTCTCTGTTCCTGCCCATAAAGGTAGCCGGGTTCGCCAGGCTGCGATAACTCCAAACAAATCGGGACTCAAGAAGATGAAAACTGGATGGCTGACCTTATCGGTATTGGCTTTGCTGTGCTGCACCACCGGCGCCAACGCCAAAGAATGGAAAGAGCTGCGCTTCGGCGTCAACCCAAGCTACCCACCGTTTGAATCGACCACCGCTGATGGCGGCGTGCAAGGCTTTGGCGTGGATCTGGGCAATGCAATCTGCGCCGAACTTCAGTTGACCTGCGTCTGGGTCAGCAATGACTTCGACGGGCTGATCCCGGCACTGAAGGCCGGCAAGTTCGACGCCATCGAATCGTCAATGACCGTCACCGAAGCGCGCAAGAAACAGATCGACTTCACCGATCGTCTGTACGCCGGCCCGACCGCCATCGTCACCCGCAAGGATTCCGGCTTGCTGCCGACTGCCGAGTCGCTGCACGGCAAGACCATTGGTTACATGCAAGGCACCATCCAGGAAACCTACGCCCGAGCCAAACTGGCGCCCGGCGGCGTGAAACTGCGCGCTTATCAGAATCAGGATCAGGTCTACGCCGACCTGGTGTTCGGGCGCCTAGACGCGTCGATCCAGGACAAGATGCAAGCGCAAATGAGCTTCCTGACTTCACCTCAAGGCGCTGACTTCAAGAACAGTGAAGGCATCAGCGATCCGCTGGTGCCGTCGGACATCGCCATTGGCATCCGCAAGGACAACGAAGAACTCAAAGGCATGCTCAATGCTGCCATCAAGGCCCTGCACGACAAGGGCATCTACGCACAGATCCAGCAGAAGCACTTCGGCGATCTGGACCTCTACAACAACTGATCCTCGCGCCCCGAGCGCTGTGCCGCGGTAACCGGCACAGCGTTTCAACGTGGGCGCCTCAAGACAGGTGACTGGCGTGAATTCCTTCCTGAATCTGATCGGGCTCGATGTTTCGGCCCTGCAAGGCTATGGCCCATTGTTGCTGCACGGCACCTGGGTCACCCTGAAATTATCGGCGCTGTCGCTGTTGGTGAGCATGGCGCTGGGCCTGCTCGGGGCGGCGGCCAAGCTGTCGCCGCTCAAGCTGTTGAACCTGCCGGCGACGTTCTACACGACGCTGATCCGTGGCGTGCCTGACCTGGTACTGATGCTGTTGATTTTCTACAGCCTGCAAGGCTGGCTGAGCAGCCTGACCGAAGCGATGGGCTGGCCGTACATGGAAATCGACCCGTTCGTGGCCGGGATCGTCACCCTCGGTTTTATCTACGGCGCGTATTTTACCGAGACCTTTCGCGGCGCAATCCTCAGCGTGCCTCGTGGCCAGCAGGAGGCTGCGGCGTGTTTCGGTTTGAACCGCTGGCAGCGTTTCCGCTTTGTGGTGTTCCCGCAAATGATGCGGTTCGCCTTGCCGAGCCTGGGCAACAACTGGCTGGTACTGCTCAAAGCCACGGCGCTGGTGTCTATCATCGGTTTGTCGGACCTGGTCAAAGTCGCCCAAGAGGCGGGCAAGAGCACCTTCAACATGCTCGATTTCCTGCTGCTGGCGGCGGCGCTGTACTTGCTGATCACCAGCGCCTCGAACTATGTCCTGCGGGTGCTGGAGCGCCGCTATAACCAAGGCGTGCGGGGGATGGCGCGATGATCGAATTGATTGCCGAATACTGGAAACCCTTCCTGTTCAGCGATGGCTACAGCCTGACCGGGTTGGCCATGACCTTGTGGTTGCTGGTGGCGAGCATCGTGATGGGGTTCTTCCTGTCGTTGCCGCTGGCGATTCTGCGCACCTCGCGCTGGGGCCTGTTGCGCTGGCCGGTTCAACTGTTCACTTACGTGTTTCGCGGCACGCCGCTGTATATCCAGTTGCTGATTTGCTACAGCGGGATCTACGGCATCGCGGTGGTGCGTTCGCAACCGTTGCTCGAAGCGTTTTTCCGCGACGCGATGAATTGCACTTTGCTGGCGTTCACCCTCAACACCTGCGCCTACACCGTGGAGATTTTCGCCGGGGCGATCCGCAGCATTCCCTACGGTGAAATCGAGGCCGCCCACGCCTATGGCTTGAGTGGCTGGCGCTTGTATCTGCGGCTGATCCTGCCCTCGGCGTTGCGTCGGGCGCTGCCGTATTACAGCAACGAAGTGATCCTGATGTTGCACGCTACGTCGGTGGCGTTCACCGCGACCATCCCGGACATCCTCAAAATCGCCCGGGATGCAAATGCCGCGACCTTCATGACCTTTCAGGCATTCGGCATCGCCGGGTTGCTGTACCTCGCGATGTCGTTCGGCCTGGTCGGGGCGTTTCGCCTGGCGGAAAAGCGCTGGCTGAACTTCCTCGGTCCCGCTCACTAATTTATTTGTCCAGAGCTGCGCCGTAACAGGCGCGGTGGCAGGAGAGGTTTGCATGAACAAATTGACGGTCGAAAACCTGTTTAAACGCTTCGGTGACAATGAAGTGCTCAAGGGCGTCTCGTTGAAGGCCAAGGCAGGGGACGTGGTGAGCATGATCGGCGCCAGCGGTTCGGGCAAAAGCACCATGCTGCGCTGCATCAACTTTCTGGAACGGGCGGACGATGGCGCCATCGAACTCGACGGCGAACGCATCGTTACTCGCCCCGGCATCGGTGGCATGCGCGTCGCCAATCCGGCACAGTTGCAGCGCTTGCGCACGCGTCTGGCCATGGTGTTCCAGCATTTCAATTTGTGGAGCCACCTGACCGTGCTGGAGAACATCATCCTGGCGCCGTGCCGGGTGCTCGGGATCAGCCGCAAAGCCGCCGAAGAAAGTGCCCGGGCCTATCTGGACAAGGTTGGCTTGCCGCAACGAGTCGCCGATCAATACCCGGCGTTTCTCTCCGGCGGCCAGCAGCAACGGGTGGCGATTGCCCGGGCGCTGGCGGTGGAACCGGAGATTCTATTGTTCGACGAGCCGACCTCGGCACTCGACCCGGAACTGGTGGGCGAAGTGCTCAAGGTGATTCAGGCGCTGGCCGAAGAAGGCCGGACGATGTTGATGGTGACCCACGAAATGGGCTTTGCCCGGCAGGTGTCCACCCAAGTGTTGTTCTTGCACCAGGGACGGGTTGAAGAGCAGGGTGATGCGACTATCCTCGATCAACCCAGCAGCGAACGTTTACAGCAATTTTTATCAGGCCGTTTGAAGTGAGAGACGTACATGGCGGATATCCGCGATCTGTCGATCGTGCTTGATCGTATCGATCAAGCCATTATCGAAGTGCTGCGCCACGAAGGGCGCATCACCTATCAAAAGCTTTCCGAGCGCGTGCACCTGACCCCCAGGCCTTGCCTGGAACGGGTGCGCAAACTTGAACAGCTCGGGGTTATTCGCGGGTACGGGGCGATTCTCGACGAAAAGAAGCTGACACCGGGGCTGTCGCTGCTGGTGTTGGTGGCGTTGTCGAACCAGAGCGGGCGGGCAGCGCAAAAGGCTTTTGAAGCCAAGGTTCGTGCGTGTCCGCAAGTGCTGGAGTGTCGGTTGATCAGCGGCGCGTTTGATTACAGCCTGCGCATGCGCTGCCGGGACATGGAGCATTACCGGGTGCTGACCGAGGTCTGGTTTGATGATCCGGATCTGCACATCGACAAGTTGGTGAGCCATCCGGAATTGGCGATGGTCAAGACCACGATGGAGTAAGCACCAAACGACACACAACCTGTGGGAGCGGGCTTGCTCGCGAAGGCGTCATGTCAGTCAACATTGATGTTGGATGACACACCGCTTTCGCGAGCAAGCCCGCTCCCACATTGGTTTTGTGGGGTTCCGGATACCCGTATTTTCAGGATTCCCGACCCTCGCCGAATCGGCTGCCCCATCCAAAATCTTCAGCCGTTTCCATCACCCGCAACCCCCTTATCAACCGGGTTTTCCCGCCTCCGAAACAGACAATGAGCCTCTCTCAACCCTCATTGAATCTGTGCCCATGCAAACCACCAATACCGTTTTGATGATTCGCCCGACACGTTTCTCCTTCAATCAGGACACGGCGGCGAACAACCGTTTCCAGCGCCCGGCGGCAGTGGCCGAAGACGTCCAGCTCAAGGCCCTGCAAGAATTCGATGGCTATGTCGCCGCACTGCGCGGGCACGGCGTTGAAGTGTTGGTGCACAACGACGCCGAAGCGCCGCACACCCCGGATTCGATCTTCCCCAACAATTGGTGGAGCAGCCACCCCGACGGCACGCTGGTGCTGTACCCGATGCAGGGCCACAACCGGCGGCTGGAGCGGGACAAAGGTGTGCTCGACTGGTTGCGGGATGAGTACCGGGTGGAACAGCTCCTCGACTTGTCCAGCCTTGAACAGCAGGAAGTGTTCCTCGAAGGCACCGGCAGCATGGTGCTGGATCGTCAGCAACGGATTTGCTACGCCGGTTACTCCACCCGCACCCACGCCAAAGCGTTGGATCAGGTAGTCAGTCATCTGGGTTACGAGCTGTGCGCGTTCAACGCGATGGACCGTCAGGGCGTCGCGATTTACCACACCAACGTAATGATGAGCGTCGGCACACGCCTGGCCATCGCCTGCCTGGCGTCGGTCACCAATCCCGGCGAACGCCTGGCCCTGCGTAAACGTCTGGAAGACAGCGGCAAGCAAGTCATCGCTCTCGATTGGGCGCAGCTGGAATCCTTCGCCGGCAACATGCTGGAAGTCCACAACGCGGCGGGCGAGCCGGTGCTGGTGATGTCGCGCACCGCCTGGCAGTCGCTGGATAGCGCTCAACAGCGTTTGATCGAAACCCACACCACGCCGCTACCGGTAAACATCGACACCATCGAACGCATCGGTGGCGGCAGTGCGCGCTGCATGTTGGCCGAGGTTTTCCTGCCCAAACAACGAGCACTCAAGGAGCACCAGCGATGATCGTCCGTCCCGCCACACCTAACGATTTACCGGAACTCCTGGCGCTGGCCCATAGCGCCGGCACTGGTTTGACCACGTTGCCCGCCGACGCCGCACGCTTGCGCCAACGCCTGGAATGGGCGGCGAAAACCTTTGCCGGCGACGCTGAGCGCGCCGATGCCGATTACCTGTTTGTGCTGGAAAACGATGCGCACGAAGCGATCGGCATCTGCGCCCTGGCCGGTGCCGTCGGGCTGCGCGAGCCTTGGTACAACTATCGTCTGGGGTTGTTTGTGGCGGCCTCGAAAAAACTCGGGATCAATCAGCAGATGCCGACGCTGTTCCTGGGCAACGACATGACCGGCCATTCGGAACTGTGTTCGCTGTTCCTGCACGCCGATCATCGCAGCGGACTCAATGGCCGTTTGCTGTCCAAGGCGCGGTTTCTGTTTCTGGCGGAGTTTCGTGAGAAGTTTGGCGACAAGGTCATCGCCGAGATGCGCGGTTACTCGGACGACGAGGGCGTTTCACCGTTCTGGGAAGGCTTGGGGCGGCACTTTTTCAAGATGGATTTTGCCGACGCCGACTACCTGACCGGGCTGGGTAACAAGACCTTTATCGCTGAGCTGATGCCCAAGTTCCCGTTGCCGACCTGTCTGCTGCCGGAAGAGGCGCGCTCGGTGATTGGTCGGGTGCATCCGAACACCGAACCGGCGCTGGGCATGCTCAAGGCCGAAGGGTTTGAGCATCGGGACTACATCGACATCTTTGACGGCGGGCCGTTGATTGAATGCGCCACCGGGGATATTCGGGCGGTGCGCGATAGCCAGGTGCTGCAACTGAGCATCGGCACGCCGGGGGAGCAAGCGGCGACTTATTTGATTCACAATCGCCAGTTTGCTGACTGCCGGATTACTGCGGCTGCGGCGCGGGTGGCGGCAGGGACGTTGATTGTGGATGCGCAGACGGCTAAGGCGCTGGGGTTGGGTGTGGGAAGTTCGGTGCGGGCGGTGAGTCTGGCGGTGCCGGTGCAGCAACAATCGGCAGCCTGACCGGTTTTTTGGCCCGACACCGTACATGTGGGAGCGGGCTTGCTCGCGAAGGGGCCGTGTCAGTCAACAATGATGCAACATGACACACCGCTTTCGCGAGCAAGCCCGCTCCCACATGGGGTTCTGTGTTGTGTCAGGTTCTGCTGCTGAGCACTTCACCAATGCTGCGCCGCTTGGCATGCAGCTCACTGGCATGGATCAGCTGTTCAAGGTCTTGTGGCGTGACGTCGATGAAGGCCTCCATCTCCGCCAACGCCCGTTGTAAATCCTCGGCGGTGATGGCCTGGCTGTCGGCCGACGGCATGACCGGTTCCGGCTCGGCGGGTCGTTTGGGATAGCGAATGAGCGTCAAGTTGTTGTACGCCAGCGCGCTGAGCAGCATCGCCGAGGCGCCGAGCATCACAGGGCCGAGGGCTTTCCAGTCCAGGGCGATGGTTGCCGGGTCGGCCAACACCAACAGCAGCGCCAACGCTCCGGCCGGGGGATGCAGGCAACGCAGCCAACACATCAACATCAACGCCATACCCGCTGCCAGGCACGCGCTGCCCAAAGTTCGCCCGAGCACATGAGCGACCAGCAGTGAAATCACCCCGGCGCTCAAGTAACCACCCAAAATCGACCAGGGCTGGGCGAGGGCGCCGGAAGATACGGCGAACAACAACACCGCCGACGCACCCAACGGACCGACCAAGTGCTGCGCCACTTCAATGCCGAATACCTGGCTGCACAGCCAGACGCTGAACAGCGTGCCCAGGGACATGCCGATGGCTGCGCGGCTCCATTCCGAGGGGCGGGTGTTGATGGCGGCGGGTAACCAGCGAGCAAGCATGATGACAATCGATCCGTTGACAGAACCCTTGGCCCAAAAACATGAGCCAAAAAAAAGGCTTAGCTGGGAAACCCAGAAAGCCCTTGAAGTTGTTCCAACTATTGGGGGAGGAACGGGCACAGTGTGCCGTTCATTCCTGATGCTGACAAATTCATATTAATGCAGCTTCAGTGCATTATTTTTGCAGTATTGCCACCCGCCGGCCCGCCATGAAGCACAGGGTTCCGCCCATCGCGGTCAATGCGCAGAGGGCGTAGAACATTGTCGGCGCCGGGGTGTGCATTAACAGGTAGCCACAAATCACCGGGCTCAAGGCACCGCCCAACGCCGCGAGGTTTTGCGCGCCGTAGTAACTGCCGCGCAGTTCTTCCGGGGCCAGGGTGTCGACGAAGAGGAATTCCGCCGGGTAAATGATCATTTCACCGAGGGTGAAAATGAACATCGCCACACACCAGCTCACCAGACCGTCGGCCAGGCTGAAACCGATCAAACCCAAAATGAACAAGCCGGTGCCGCCAGCAATCCAGTAGCGCAGTTGCTCACGTTTGAGGAAGCGGCCGATCTGGTATTGCAGCAGGATCACGCTGATAGCGTTGCAGGCGAGCAGGGCGGCCATGGTTTCCAGGGCGCGCTTGGAGTCATGGGTCACCAGCAGGTATTGCGACAGGTACAAGGTGAAACGGCCATGGACCACGGTGCTGAACAGGCAGCCGCAGGTGAACATGATCAAGGTGCGGTCGTTTTTGAGGGTGGTCAGGGTCTTGAGAAAGCTCTGGGGCTGGCCGAGGGTAGTTGTCTGCGCCGGGTCTTTCGGAATCCCGCTCATCAAGAAGATACTGAAGAACGCGATGCCGCCAGCAATCAGGAACGGTGCAATCGGATACACCCCGGCGATCACCACACCGAGCATCGGCCCGGTGGCGTAGCCGATATTGGTCAAGGTGTAGCGCAGGGAAAACGCCTTGGCCCGTTGGCCCATGGGCAGGTTTTCGCTGAGGATCGCTTTTGAGCCGATCAGAAATAATGCGGAGGCGGTTTCGGTGATCACCAGGGTCGCGGTGGTCAGGTACAGGTTCTGGGCGAAGGTCAGCAGCACGAAGCCGATGGCGCTGGAGAGCATGGCCAGGATCAACAGCCGACGCTTTTCCAGACGGTCGATAATGTAACCGCCGTAAAGGGCGAGCAGGGTGGCGATGAACACCGCGATGCCCAGCAGCAGACCAACGTCCTGTTGGTTGAGACCGAGTTTGTTGCTCAGAAATAGTGTGAGCAACGGGCTGGTGATGGCGCGGCTGACGACGATGGTCAGCGAGCAAATCATCAACCGGCGGATAACGAGCGAGTAAGTGGCCACGGTGGTGCAAATATCCTTATTCAGATGTTAACGAGGTGTCGCCGCCAATCGCGAGCAGGCTCAAGCAACGCCTTTCTCATGTCAGCCACCGATCAAGCAGGCAAACCGATTCCAACTCTTCAACCCGCCACAACTGCTCAAGCAATTCTTCAGCCTGGTGCCGCGACATCACTCGCTCAGCCAGACTGAAAAACTTCTCCTCCAGCGCCCCATCACTCAACGGATTCCCCGGCGCCCCCAACGGCACCTCAACACACAGGCTCGCCTGCCGACCGTCCACGGTCCGCACGCTCACGACGGGCTCGCCATCCTCTGACAGTTGCGAGTCCACTTCAAGCCGGATACGCGACATCCAGTGCGCCATTCGCGGGTCGCTGCGTTGAGCCTCGTCATACGCTTCCAACCGGCAATGCCCCAGGACCAGCCGCGCCGCAAGCGCATACCGCAAACTCATCTGCGCTGCCGCCAGACTGGCGACTTCCTGCCCGCCGCACATGTCCTGCAAAAACCCGCACAGCGACACCTGAATGTCTTCGACTTGATCAGCGCTGACCTGCAACTGCGCCAGCAACAGCCCCAGCGCATCAATCGCCGAGTGCGTCCCGCGGCACGCCGCGTAAGGCTTGATCGAGCAGCGGGCGAGTTTCCATACCCGGCCCAAATCAGCGTCCAGCGCCTCAGGCACGGCGGTATTACCCGCTAGCGTCTTGAGAAATCCACCCCAGACGTCTTCAAACAACTTCGTCGGCCCGGTGATGCCGCACTGGGCAAAGCGTGCGGCCAGCAAACCACCTTCGGCCGCTCGACCACTGTGGAGTTTTTTGCTTTGCGAGCCGTCATGAATGAACGCCCAAAGTCCGCCGCTGAAGCTGCCGGCGATACCAAGTGCTGACAAGGTTTGTGCCGCATCGAGGCCGAGAATCCGTGCACTCGCCGCCGCTGCACCGAACACGCCGCAGGTTGCTGTGGAGTGCCAGCCAGCGCCGTTATGCGCCGAGTAGCTGCCGCAGGCTTCCAGCACCCGACGGCCGATTTCATAGCCAATGACCACGGCGGTGATGAACTCCCGGCCGCTGACGATTCTTTCCGACATCGACACTGCTGCCATGATTGCCGGCAGCACGACGGCGCCGGAATGATCGCAGCCACCGGTATCGTCCAGTTCCAGGGCATGGGCGGCGATGCCATTGAGCATCGCCGCCTGCGCAGCACCGACCCGCCAATCGGTGCCCCAGACCGGCGTGTTGCCGGTTTCACCTTCAAACACTGCCCGTGCCTGTTTCGCCACTTCACTGCCAGCCCCGGCCAGGGTCGCGCCGAAGGTATCGAGAATATGCCGCTTGGCTCGCTCCACCAGCGCCACCGGCAAATCCTCAAATCGTGTATCAACACAAAACTGCGCCAGGTGCTCCATGCGAAGCACACCACTGTAGGAGCTGCCGAAGGCTGCGATCTCTTGATCTTGCTCGCTCATACCCCGTAATCCCGATAATGCCGCTCGTAAACAGCCGCCGGGTGATCTTCGGCCACAGCCGCCGCCGAATCCGCCCACCACTTCGATACTTCGCCCGCCGTGGCGATCCAAACGTCGTTGTGCTGCTGAATCCCTTCCAGCAACTCGCGCAACACGCCGATGCGTCCTGGCGTTGCGATGATTTCCGGGTGCAGTCGCAGTACGTAACACAGGCCGAATCGGTGAAACCCGGCGAAGTCCATTTGCAGGTTGCCCAGGGTATGGCTGTAGGAGGCGATTCGCGATTGCGCCGGTGGCACGGCCGGGCTGAGGTTGAAGGCGAAGTAAGGTTCGTCTTCCAGTTCGTAATGCAGCGGCAACTCGATCACCTCGGGCGCCGTAGGGTGAGAGAACGGCAAATCATCGCCTCGCCACGACGAAGACCAGCGGATACCTTGATCCCGCAACGCCTCGATAAACCCCGGCGCACCGTTGCCGGCCGGGATGCGAAACCCGGTCGGCCGTTGGCCGGTCAGCGTGGTCAAGGCTTCGCAGCCCTTGGCGATCTCGGCGCTTTGCTCGGCCAGGGAAAGATTGTCGTAGTTCTGATGGCGATACCCGGCACAGGCAATCTCATGTCCACCGGCCTGGATCGCCCGAATATGCTCGGGGTTTTCCTCGGCGACGATGCCGGGAATGCACCAGCTACTGGTGACGCCGAGTTCTGCGAACAACCCGAGCAAACGGTCGACGCCGCGTTGGCTGCCGTACCGCCAGACGGACAGGGTCTTGTCACGCCCGGCGACCTCCGGAGCCTGGGTCAGGATGCCGTGGATGTCGTTGTAATCGACGGTCAATACGACGGCGCAGCGATAGCCGTCGGGCCAGGCTGTGGAATCAACCATGGTGATGCTCCTTCAGCCACCACTGGGCGACATCGCGGCAGGTGGCGAACCACACGTCATCGCGCTGGCGCATGTGGTCGAAGAGTTTTTCCAGCAACAGGATGCGTCCCGGCTTGCCGGTGATTTTGGGGTGGAACAGGGTGGTCAGGCACAGCCCTTCGTTCATGGCGCCGTCGTATTCGCGGCGCCAGTTGTCCAGGGTCAGCTCGTAGCTTGCGGTGCGGTCCAGCCCGGAAGGGAAGTCCGGCGCACGGGTGTAGGCGAGGGAGGCGTAGTCGTCCATTTCCCAACGGCCGGGGATTTCCACCAGCGGTGTGTCGAAGCCGGGAACATTGACGAGGTACGGGCGGTCATCGCCGCGCATGCTGCTGGAATAGGTCACGCCGGCCTCCACCAGCATCGCCGGGGTTTCGGCGCGCCAGTCGCCGGACGGCGTGCGAAAACCTTCGGCGCGGATGTTCAGGTGCTTCCAGAACACCTCGCGGGATTTCTTCATCACGTCCTTTTGCTGATCCAGCGTCAGGGCGTAAAAGGATTCGTGTTTGTAGCCGTGGTACGCCACCTCATGCCCGCGCTCGACAATCGCCTGGCACTGTTTCGGCCAGTTCTCCACGACCCAGGCCGGGACGAAGAACGTTGTCGGGATCTGGAACGCGTCGAGCAAATCGAGGATTCGCGGCAGGGCGCGGTAGGGCCCGTACCCGCCGAAGCCAAAGTACTCGGGCTTGTGCCAGATCGAGCCGTTAAGCATCGCATCGCCGGTGGGGCCATCGAGGTCGAAGGCCAGGGCGAGACAGGCTTTGTGCTGGTCGGGCCAGGTGGGTTGGGGTGAGGAGGACATCTTTGCGCTCCAACAATTTATAAGTAAACGACGAACCCTGTGGGAGCGGGCAAGCCTCGCTCCTACAGGGCAAGCATCCATCCCTTGCAGGTTTATTTGCCGGCGTTGATGGTCACCGTTTTGATCGCACCCAGTTCCAGGTCCCATTTCTTCAGGATGGTCTGGTAGCTGCCGTCATCGATCATGCTCTGCAACGCCACTTTCACCGCTTCACTCAGCTCAGGCTTTTTCTTGCTCAAACCCATGCCGGAGAACTGCACGGAAATCGGTTGGCCTACGGTTTTGTAGGTGTCCTTTTCCTGAGTCTTCAGGTACGACAAGGTCTCGCTACCCTGCATCGCCGCATCGATCCGGCTCTGACGCAGTTGCGCACGGGCATCCGCCGAGCCCTCAGTGCCGACCACCACAATCGCCGGTTTGCCGGCTGCTTCACAGTGAGCCTTGCTGTATTCAGCAATCTCCGCCGGGAAGGTGGTGCGTCGGCTGGTGCCGACTTTCTTGCCACACAGGTCGGTGATCTCGTTGGTGTCCTTGTTTTTCTGCAAGGTGTAGAACTGCGGGCCGCTGGTGAAGTAGTCGACGAAGGTCACGCTGGCCTGACGTTCGACAGTGTCGGTCATCCCCGACAGGACCATGTCGACGCGGTCAGTGGTCAGCGCGTTGATCATTTGCTCGAAGCCGGTTTCCTGCCATTTGATTTTCACGCCCAGGCGCTCGGCCAGGGCGTTGCCCAGGTCGTAGTCCAAACCGGTCAGGGTGTTGGTGGCCGGGTCTTTGAAATCCATCGGCGGATAGTTCGGCATGATCGCTACGACGATCTCGCCCTTGGCCTTGATGCTGGCCGGCAACTCGGCGGCAAACGTGACGCTGGAAGCCATCAGGCCGGCGAGTACTGCTGGAATAACGAAATTCTTCATGGTCGTTCTCTTATGAGTGTTGTGAGGCGGCTCTTGTTTTCCAAGCACGGCACCTAGGTTCGAACGGCAGAAATGAAGCTTTGGGTGCGCGGGTTTTGTGGGCTTATTAGTATTTCTTCGGGGCTTCCAGCCTCCACGATCTGCCCGCCGTCCATAAACACCATGCGGTTGGAAACCTCGCGAGCGAAGCCCAGTTCATGGGTGACGACGATCATGGTCATGCCGGTTTGCGCCAGATCGCGCATCACCGACAGCACCTCACCGACCAGTTCCGGGTCGAGTGCCGAAGTGGGTTCATCGAACAGCATCAGCTTGGGCCGCATCGCCAGGGCGCGGGCAATCGCCACCCGTTGCTGCTGGCCGCCAGAGAGTTCAATCGGGTAGCTGTTGCGTTTGTCGGCCAGGCCGACGCGGGCGAGCAATTCCAGGGCTTCTTCGTGCGCTTCTTTGGGCGAGCGCTTGAGCACCTGGCACGGGCCTTCGATGATGTTTTGCAGCACAGTCATGTGCGGGAACAGGTTGAAACGCTGGAACACCATGCCGGTGGCCAGGCGTTGCCGGGCGATCTGCGATTCGTTGAGTTCGTGCAATTTGTTGCCGACCACGCGGTAACCCACCAGCTCGCCGTCGACCCAGAGGCCGCCCTTATCAATTTTCTCAAGCTGATTGACGCAGCGCAGCAAGGTGCTTTTGCCCGAGCCGGACGGGCCGATGATGCACAGCACTTCGCCTTGCTCGACTTCGATGTTGATGTCCTTGAGCGCGTGGTACTGGTCGTAATATTTGTTCAGGCTCACAGCCTTGACGATGCTTCTCATGTCGGATTCCTCAAGAACGCTTGCCGGCGCCGCGAGCGAAACGACGCTCCAGACGGCTTTGACCAAAGGACAGAACGGTGACGGCGGCCAGGTACCAGATACCGGCGACGATCAGCAATTCCATGACCCGGGCGTTGGCGTAGTAGATGTTCTGGGCGTTGTAGAGCAGTTCCGAGTACTGGATGACGCTCGCCAGCGAGGTCATTTTCACCATGCCGATGAACTCGTTGCCGACTGGCGGAATGATGATCCGCATGGCTTGCGGCAAGATGATCCGGCGTAGCGCCTGCAAGCGCGGCATGCCGATCGACTTGGCGGCTTCGTACTGGCCGGTGTCCACCGACAACAGGCCGGCGCGCACCACTTCAGCGGTGTAGGCGCCCTGGTTGATGCTCAAGCCGAGCAGGGCGGCCACGAACGGCGTCATCAGGCTCACGGTGTCGAGTTCAAACAGGCCAGGGATTCCGATGGTAGGAAAAATCAGCGCCAGGTTGAACCACAACAGCAGTTGCAGGATCAGCGGCGTACCGCGGAACAGCCAGGTGTAGGTCACCGCCACGTAGCGCAGGATCGGGTTGGCCGACATGCGCATAATCGCAGTAATCACCCCGAAGACGATGCCCAGCGCCATTGCCAACACTGCCATGACGATGGTGTTGAACAAACCCCACATAATCGCCTGCGAGGTGACGAACTGGCCGATGTAGGACCATTCGATCTTGCCTTCGGCAAAGGCGCGGACCAGGCCGAGAATGGCGATGACGATCACGGTGGCGAAGAAAATCCGCCCGTAATAGCGCCGTGGCACATGGTGGTACTGGGTGATATCGAACTGGTTGTCCGCCAGTTTGCGCTCCGCCTGGAGTCGTTCTGCCTGAGTCTGGCTCATGATGTTTCTCCGTACACTGGTATTTCAGATCGGCACGATCACTGTGGGAGCGAGCAAGCTCGCTCCCACAGGTGCTTCGTCTTGGCTTAAAGACGAAAGCCCTGATAGTTCTCGGTCCACTGCTGCTGGGCGGCGAGGGCGGTTTTCAAGCGGCCGATCTGCTCGCGCACCTGTTGCGGCGCGGTGCCGCCCCAGCCACTGCGTGCAGCGATGGCGGCTTCCAGCGTCAGGCTGTCGCGCACTTCCGGGGTCAGGCGTGGATCAATCTCGGCCAGCAGCGCCGGGGAGGCTTCCCACAATTCGATGTCGTGTTTCTCACAGGCCTGGACCAGCGCGCCGGTGATTTCATGGGCTTCCTTGAACGGCACGCCGCGCATGGCCAGCCAGTCGGCGACTTCGGTAGCGAGGGTGAAGCCCAATGGCGCCTGGCGCCGCAGTTCTTCAACGTTGACCTTCATGGTCGCGACCATCCCCGCCATGGCCGGCAGTACCAGCAGCAGGGTGTCGACGCTGTCGAGCACACCGTTTTTGTCTTCGCTGAGGTCGCGGTTGTAGGACAGCGGCAGGGACTTGAGCGTCGACAGCAGTCCGGTGAGGTTGCCGATCAAGCGGCCAGCCTTGCCGCGAGCGAGTTCGGCGATGTCCGGGTTTTTCTTCTGCGGCATGATCGAACTGCCGGTGGCGTAGGCATCGTCCAGTGCGACCCAGCGAAATTGCCGCGACGACCACAGGCAAAACTCTTCGGCGAGGCGGGAAATATTGATCCCGAGCATGCTGGCGATAAACAGGAATTCGGCGACGTGGTCACGACTGGCTACAGCGTCGATGGAGTTTTCGCACACGCCGCTGTAGCCCATTTCCTTCGCGGACTGCTGCGGCAGGCGAGCGATGGCGGAACCGGCCATGGCCGCCGCGCCGAGTGGCGACAGCGAGGTGCGCACGTCCCAGTCCACCAGGCGTTGTACGTCACGCAGCATCGATTGGGCGTGAGCCAGCAAGTGGTGAGCGAAAACGATCGGTTGCGCCTGCTGCAAGTGGGTGAAACCCGGGCAGATGCTTTCGATGTGTTGTTCTGCCTGATCCACCAGCGCTTGCTGCAAGGCCAACACTTCAACGGCCAGGGTGCGGACGTGATCACGCAGAAACAGGCGCAGGTCGTTGGCGGTCTGGTCGTTACGCGAGCGGCCAGCACGCAGCTTGCCGCCAAGGGCGCCGAGGCGTTCGGTCAGCAGGCGTTCGATGAAGGTGTGGACGTCTTCATCGTCCAGGGTCGGGGCGATGCTGCCGGCGCGGAAGTCAGCGCCGATCTGATCCAGAGCGCCGAGCATGGTCTGGGTTTCTTGCTCGCTCAACAGACCGGCGCGTTGCAGTTCCCCGGCATGCGCCTTGGAACCGGCCAGGTCGTATGGGGTGAGGCGAAAGTAACGCTCAGGACAACGGGACAGGGCCGCCAGGGCTTCGGACGGGCCGCTTTTGAAGCGAGCACCCCAGAGACGGTCGGTGGTTTGAGACATTGTTGTTTTCCTCGTCGGTAAAGCGAACTGAATACGGTCTGTAAAGCCCTGAACACTCGCCGGAAATTATTCGGGCGTGGTTAGGCCAAAGCAGTTTTCAAGAGGGCAGTTTCATCGTTGCGAGAGCTGATCGAAGTGTCAGCTTTTAATGGTGCGGAATCAGTGAGTTGGCACTCAGGTACGGAATTTATTAGCGGTTGCCAAGCCTGGTTTTCTGTGTTCATTATTATTAGCCAGCGTTATTTTTGTTGTTGGACACAGAGTGTTGAATAGGGCGTCAGAGGTAAATAAGCATTATGGAAACCCCACTTTCCAATTCCGGAAACCCGCCGCCAAAACCGCCTCATCGGGCACCGTTGGCGCTCAGTGGTCTGGACTTTAAATTGCTCAAAGTGTTTAAGGCCGTGGTCGAGGCCGGCGGCTTCAGCGCCGCCCAGAACGAGCTGAATGTGGGTCTGGCAGCCATCAGCAAACAGATCTCCGACCTTGAGATTCGCATCGGCATGCGCCTTTGCACCCGCGGTCGAGAGGGGTTTCACCTGACCGAAGAAGGGCGTCTGGTGTATCAGGCGTCAATTGATTTATTTGCCTCGGTCGATAACTTTCGTGATCGCCTTAGTTCTGCGCAGAATGAACTGATTGGCGACTTGGGTGTAGGGGTTATTGATAACAGCATCTCCGATCCTAATTCGCCGTTAGTTGCAGCGCTTAGACGAATTAATGAGGAGTCGCCGAGAGTAAGGTTTCAACTTCAAGCTTCGCAACTGGATGAAGTTGAACGTGGCGTAGTGGAGGGAAGACTAGTCGCGGGGATCGTGCCGGTTTATCAACGACGGGAGGAGTTCGATTACTACGCGCTGTATGAAGAACGCTCCGAGGCTTACTGCGCGGTCGGGCATCCGTTGTTCTCAGTGCCAGAGGCGGAGATCGGCACCAATGTGCTCAAGGACTACGAGTGCATCAACCACCGTTACGCAATACACCGCGACAAACTGAATTTCGCCCACTACGACAGCTTTTCAGCCTCGGCGACCCAGGTGGAAGCTGTAGCGCTGCTGGTCAAGACCGGCCGTTTTGTGGGCTTCTTGCCGCAACATTACGCTCTAAACCTGGTGGCCCAAGGACAGTTTCGGGCGGTCCGCCCGGACCTGATCAGCATCGTGACGCCGTTCAATCTGATCCTGCGGCACAACACTGTACGCAGCCCGCTGGTCAAGGCGTTTGCCCTGGCGCTGGGGGTCGATTTAAAGGTGCCGGCCTGAGGATTAAACGCATTGCGCAACGCCGTTCGGCAGGCAAACCGTGGGCGACTTCGTTGCTCAATACCGCCGTTAAACGTGAGTCCAGATATGCGTGGCTTAGTGTTTCAAAGCCCAAGCGTTGATAAAACGCTTCATTCCACGGCAGGTCGCGAAACGTGGTCAGGGTCAGACCGTAGAGTTCTCGTTTTCGCGAGTATTCAATTGCCGCCAGAAGTAACTTGCGACCAATACCCTGGCCCTGAAAGTGTTGGCTGACAGACAGTTCCTGAATATGCAGTTGGTTGTCGACTTCAATGGCGCTGAGAAACCCCGTAAGTGCGCCATCGGCGGATTGCGCGACCCAAACATCTGCGGTTTCTATGGCGTGCAGGTGTTGTTGTGTGTCTGTGACCGAAGCGTCGGCTAACCAGGCGAGTGCAGGGGCGGCGCGAAACAACGCCGCTGCCGAACGCTCGATGGCGGGGAGGGAGTCTGCGTCGGTGGGTTGGGCACGGCGGAGGGTGATGATGTTCATGCGGGCATGATAAACGCGTAGGAGTTGCCGAAGGCTGCGATCTTTTGATCTTAAAAGGTCAAAAGATCGCAGCCTGCGGTAGCTCCTACATGGATCGCGTCAGGGTTTGAGATGCAGCAAGACGTAATCGTTTTTATCAAAACGTCCAGTTAGCGCGGGTTCCAACATTCCCAACGACGTGCCTTTCAAGGCCTTGTAGTCGTTCTGATCCATGATCACCCAGGCAGGCGCCGCGATACTGTCCAAGTCCTGAGCCGATTCGGTGAAGACCGGTTGCAGGTCTTGTTCGATATTGACCATAAACTTGATCGCCTTGGCATCTTTACCCATGCCAAACAACACCAGCGGAGCGGGTTCCTGCTGAACCTGTGCAAAAGCCGCACGGCTGAAGCTGCGCGAATCGTAGAGCTGACGCTCCACTGGTTCGAACACCAGGATGTAAACCGACCACAGCCCCAGTACTGCGCAAAACGCCAGTGCTTGCGCCCGCCATGCAGGCCGGAACAGCGCGGCGATGGCTATCGCTTGCAGCACGCCGAGCACGATCAATACCGGCGCCAGGCCAGTGAGCTGTTCGGGGAAGCGCCGCTGGCCAATCACCAATGCGACGATCAACAAGCCCGGGATCAGCAGCCACAACCCTTGCATCACACCACGCAAGGCGCTGAACAAACGGCCCCGCGTCGCCTGAAACGGATACGCCGCGATGATCGCTGCCATTGGCAGCATCGGCAGCACGTAACGGGCTTTTTTCGCCAGGGGAATCGACAGGCCGACCATCACGATCAACCCGGCGGCCGCGCAGTACAGCACCAGGCGCAGTTGCGGCCCGGCTTCGCGTGGTGTGGTCAGGCAAATGGCGGCCAGCGCCAACAAGCCCAATGGATAGGCCAGCGCATAGTTGCCCATTGAACTGGTGAAGTAATACAGCGAATCGCTGGCGCCCTCACTGCCATCCATGCGCCCCATGAACTGCATGCGAATGACATCCTGCATGAAGGCTGGACCACCGCTGATCTTGGCCAGCAGCAACAGCAAACCGACACACACCACCAGCAGCCCGGCCGCGAGTAGCCCGAAGCCGAACAACCGTTGCCACTGACGATTGAGCAGGAAGTAGCTGCACAACATGCCGGTAGGCACTACCAGGCCAATCGGCCCACGGATCCCGAAGCCCAGCAGCAGCAAGGCAAAAATCAGCAACCAGCGACGGGGAGCACCGAATTGATCTGCGGCATAACCGAGGTAGAACACGGAAAACGCCACCGCGGCGAGCATCAGGTCCAGGGACACTGCCCGTGTTTCGGTGACAAACGTGTTGGTCAGCAA
>Ga0105857_1000118_pt1 | contig 33145 bp, 23 predicted proteins | sample OrgsoiDNA_201061_FD_89682 | JGI IMG/M metagenome (GOLD analysis project Ga0105857, IMG submission 89682) | Permafrost soil microbial communities from the Arctic, to analyse light accelerated degradation of dissolved organic matter (DOM) -... | ecosystem: Environmental > Terrestrial > Soil >...
GCGTCGCATGTGTGGCATCGTCGGTATCGTCGGTAAGTCGAACGTCAATCAGGCGCTGTATGACGCGCTAACCGTGCTCCAGCACCGCGGCCAGGACGCTGCCGGTATCGTGACCAGCCATGATGGCCGGTTATTCCTGCGCAAGGACAATGGCCTGGTGCGTGACGTGTTCCATCAGCGTCACATGCAGCGCCTGGTCGGCCACATGGGCATTGGCCATGTGCGTTATCCGACCGCAGGCAGCTCGACTTCGGCCGAAGCTCAACCGTTTTACGTCAACTCGCCTTACGGCATCACGTTGGCGCACAACGGTAACCTGACCAACGTTGAACAATTGGCCAAGGAGATTTACGAATCTGACCTGCGCCACGTCAACACCAACTCCGATTCGGAAGTACTGCTCAACGTGTTCGCTCACGAGCTGGCCCAGCGCGGCAAGTTGCAGCCAACCGAAGAAGACGTATTCGCTGCCGTGACTGACGTGCACAACCGTTGCGTCGGTGGTTACGCGGTCGTGGCGATGGTGACCGGTTACGGCATCGTTGGTTTCCGCGACCCGCACGGCATCCGTCCGATCGTCTTCGGCCAGCGTCACACCGACGAAGGCGTCGAGTACATGATCGCCTCCGAAAGCGTGTCCCTGGACGTGCTCGGTTTCACCCTGATTCGCGACCTGGCACCGGGCGAAGCGGTCTACATCACTGAAGACGGCAAGCTGCACACCCGTCAGTGCGCGACCAACCCGTCCCTGACCCCGTGCATCTTCGAACACGTCTACCTGGCGCGTCCGGACTCGATCATCGATGGCGTTTCGGTCTACAAGGCCCGTCTGCGCATGGGTGAGAAACTCGCCGAGAAGATCCTGCGCGAGCGTCCAGAGCACGACATCGACGTGGTCATCCCGATTCCGGACACCAGCCGCACCGCGGCCCTGGAGCTAGCGAACCACTTGGGCGTCAAGTTCCGCGAAGGCTTCGTGAAGAACCGCTACATCGGCCGGACCTTCATCATGCCGGGCCAGGCTGCGCGGAAAAAATCCGTACGCCAGAAGCTCAATGCCATCGAACTGGAATTCCGCGGCAAGAACGTGATGCTGGTGGACGACTCGATCGTTCGCGGCACCACGTGCAAGCAGATCATCCAGATGGCCCGTGAAGCTGGCGCGAAAAACGTCTACTTCTGCTCCGCAGCGCCAGCCGTTCGCTACCCGAACGTCTACGGCATCGACATGCCAAGTGCTCACGAACTGATCGCCCACAACCGTTCGACCCAGGACGTGGCTGATCTGATCGGCGCCGACTGGTTGATCTATCAGGACTTGCCTGACTTGATCGAAGCGGTCGGTGGCGGCAAGATCAAGATCGAGAACTTCGATTGCGCGGTGTTTGACGGCAAGTACGTCACCGGCGACGTCGACGAGGCTTACCTGAACAAGATCGAGCAGGCGCGCAACGATGCCTCCAAGGTCAAGACACAGGCAGTCAGTGCGATCATTGATCTGTATAACAACTGAGTAACTACCGGCCCTGAGGGGCCGGTTTTGTATCTACTAAAAGAGCAAGGCAAGGAGTGACAGCATGAGTCAGGATTGGGATGCCGGTCGGCTGGACAGCGACCTCGATGGCGTAGCGTTCGATACCCTGGCCGTACGCGCCGGTCAACACCGTACGCCGGAAGGCGAACACGGTGATCCGATGTTCTTCACTTCCAGCTACGTGTTCCGTACCGCTGCCGACGCGGCGGCACGCTTCTCCGGTGAAGTGCCGGGCAACGTTTACTCGCGCTACACCAACCCGACCGTGCGTGCGTTCGAAGAACGTATCGCCGCGCTGGAAAGCGCCGAGCAAGCGGTGGCCACTGCCACTGGCATGGCCGCGATCATGGCGGTGGTGATGAGCCTGTGCAGCGCCGGTGACCACGTGCTGGTTTCGCGCAGCGTGTTCGGCTCGACCATCAGTCTGTTCGAGAAGTACTTCAAGCGTTTTGGCGTCGAAGTCGACTACGTACCTCTGGCGGACCTGTCCGGCTGGGATGCTGCGATCAAGGCCAACACCAAATTGCTGTTCGTCGAATCGCCGTCCAACCCACTGGCCGAGTTGGTGGATATCGCCGAACTGTCGAAAATCGCTCACGCCAAAGGTGCGATGCTGGTGGTCGACAACTGCTTCTGCACGCCTGCCTTGCAACAGCCGCTGAAACTGGGCGCCGACATCGTAGTGCACTCGGCGACCAAGTTCATCGACGGCCAGGGCCGTTGCATGGGTGGCGTCGTGGCTGGTCGCAGCGAACAGATGAAAGAAGTCGTCGGTTTCCTGCGCACCGCCGGGCCGACCCTGAGCCCATTCAATGCCTGGATCTTCCTCAAGGGCCTCGAAACCCTGAACCTGCGCATGAAGGCGCACTGCGCCAACGCTCAGCAACTGGCCGAATGGCTGGAACAGCAGGAAGGCATCGAGAAAGTCCACTACGCCGGCCTCAAGAGCCATCCGCAGCACGAACTGGCCCAGCGTCAGCAGAAAGGCTTCGGTGCGGTCGTAAGTTTTGAAGTCAAGGGCGGCAAAGAGGGCGCCTGGCGCTTTATCGACGCAACCCGACTGATTTCCATCACCGCCAACCTCGGCGACACCAAGACCACCATCACTCACCCGAGCACTACCTCTCACGGCCGTCTGGCGCCGCAAGAGCGTGAAGCCGCGGGCATCCGTGACAGCCTGATTCGTGTTGCGGTCGGCCTGGAAGACGTAGCAGACCTGCAAGCCGATCTGGCGCGCGGGTTGGCTGCCTTGTGATCGAGTTGGCCACGCCGGCTACGGGCACCCATGGCCGCGTTGCGCTGGTCACCGGTGCCGCGCGCGGTATCGGCCTGGGCATCGCGGCCTGGCTAATCAGTGAAGGCTGGCAGGTGGTGTTGACGGACCTGGACCGCGTGCGGGGTTCGAAAGTGGCGAAGGTGCTGGGCGACAATGCCTGGTTCATCGCCATGGACGTCTCGAACGAAGGGCAGGTGGCGCTGGGCGTCGCCGAGGTGCTGGGGCAGTTCGGGCGTCTGGATGCGTTGGTGTGCAATGCGGCAGTCGCCGATCCGCACAACATCACCCTGGAAAGCCTCGATCTGGCCTACTGGAATCGTGTGTTGGCAGTGAATCTCAGTGGGCCGATGTTGCTGGCCAAGCACTGTGCGCCGTACCTGCGTGCTCACAACGGCGCAATCGTCAACCTGGCCTCGACCCGTGCCGGGCAGTCGGAACCTGACACAGAGGCTTATGCGGCGAGCAAGGGTGGCCTGTTGGCCCTGACTCACGCATTGGCGATCAGTCTGGGGCCGGAGATCCGCGTCAATGCGGTCAGTCCGGGCTGGATCGATGCACGGGACCCGTCAGTACGGCGTGCCGAACCGCTGACCGATGCCGACCATGCCCAGCATCCGGCGGGCAGGGTAGGGACGGTCGAGGATGTGGCGGCGATGGTGGCTTGGTTGCTGTCCAGGAACGCCGGTTTCGTCACTGGCCAGGAATTCGTGGTCGATGGCGGCATGACCAAGAAGATGATTTACAGCGAATAATGTGAGGAGGGGCTGCAGCTGTCAGCATTGATGTTGAATGTGCTGTCCTCATCGCGAGCAGGCTCGCTCCGACAGTAGACCGGGTTTCTTCTGGCAGAATGCATTTCCATTGTGGGAGCGAGCCTGCTCGCGAATGCGGTCTGACTGTTGCCGATGTCGTCGGGAATGACACGATTTTGTCTTTTTCAGAAAAACTTCAATCCTGCTATTGACTTAGGTTCGCTACCTGCGTAAATTTCGCGGCCTCGGAGATGCAAACGGGTGATTAGCTCAGCTGGGAGAGCGTCTGCCTTACAAGCAGAATGTCGGCGGTTCGATCCCGTCATCACCCACCACTTCCGAGAGTCTTGTGAAAGCAAGATGGAAGCTTTTAAAAGCCTCCACCGACGCGCAGCGGTAGTTCAGTCGGTTAGAATACCGGCCTGTCACGCCGGGGGTCGCGGGTTCGAGTCCCGTCCGCTGCGCCATATTACCGAAGCAGGTTTTTACCTTCTTCGAGATTGAAAAGCCTCGAAGCTTTCAGTCAGACGAGTTACTTGGGCGAAAGTCCAAAGCGATACGCAGCGGTAGTTCAGTCGGTTAGAATACCGGCCTGTCACGCCGGGGGTCGCGGGTTCGAGTCCCGTCCGCTGCGCCATATCTGCCTCAAGGCCCACTGAACGCCTTGGAGCTACGAAGAAAGCTGCTGGTAATGCCAGCGCCTTATTCGAGTCGATAGCAAAGACCCTGGTCGAAAGACCGGGGTTTTTTGTGTCTGCGATTTGGCTTTTCTCTTCCTTCCCCTGGTCCTCAGGGATTCGCCTCCGCCAACCAAGCGCGGATGTGCAATGAATTCTGACGCTTCCCGAAGATTTTCCTCAATGCCCCGCAGCCCTGATTAACCGGTGCCTGCACGCCCGAACTACCCGGTGGTATTACCTTTTTTCAAGTATTTACTGGGTGTAAACCGCACAAAGCACTTGGTTTGAAGTCTCAACACTAATTAGAATGAGTCGCATTTAAAATATTTCTTCGCGCAGGGTTTTCTTTAGATGAGTGATGCAGCGATGCCGACGGGGCAAACCTTCCACGACCTGTACCGCGACCATCGTGGCTGGCTCGAAAGCTGGTTGAGACGACGCATGAGCAATGGCCATGATGCGGCGGACCTCAGCCAGGATACGTTTGTGCGTTTACTCGCCAGTTCCCAGCGCATTGCTGACCTGCAAGAACCTCGCGCCTACCTGGCAACAGTCGGTAAACGGCTGCTGACCAATTTCTACAAGCGCCGAAGCCTGGAACAAGCCTACCTCAGTGCGCTGGCATTGCTGCCTGAGGACTGCGTGCCGTCCCCCGAGCAGCGCTGGATTCTGCTGGAAACCCTGCAGGCCCTGGACGAATTGCTCGATGGATTGCCACGCCCGGTGCGACGGGCGTTTCTCTGGAGCCAACTGGAAGGCCTGGGCTATCAAGAGATCGCCGAGCGCCTGCAAGTCTCGGAACGCACGATCAAGCGCTACATGGCTCAAGCCTATGAGCATTGTCTGCTGGTGGGGCTGTGATCGGTTCGGCACCGTCGGCCGAAGCCCGCCAAGTCGTGCGGGCCGCTGCGCAGTGGTTGGCGCTCATGGAGTCCGGCTCCGCCAATGAGCGCGATCATGCCGAGCTGCAGAGCTGGCGCGATAGTCATTCCAGTCACGAACAAGCCTGGCAAAAAGCTCAACTCTTGCGCCAACGCTTCGCCGACCTGCCATCGGCTCTGGCCATGGCCAGTCTGGATCGGCCGCAAACCAGTCGACGCACCGTCCTCAAGCGCGCTGTCGGCGCGGTGGCGCTGGTGCCGGCAGCGTGGCTGATCAGTCGACAATTGCCTTTGGATGTCTGGCGCGCTGATCTGCGGACTGCGACCGGGGAGGGCAAAAAAGTCCAGTTGGCCGATGGCAGCTCGCTGCAATTGAACACGGCGAGTGCCGTCGACATCGACCTGAAGAATCGGCGGCTGAAACTCGTAGAAGGCGAGATAGCGCTAAAAGTCCCCGGCACCTCGCCGTTGACGATCCAGACGCACTTCGGGGACGTCGTGGTCAGTCAGAGCGAAGTGTGTGTTCGTCAGGGCCAGTCGGGCTGCAAAGTCTCTGTGCTCAACGGCACGGTGCAGTTGCAGCCATTGCGCGGGCCGGTCTTTTCGTTGCGCGGTGGTCAGCAAGTCAGCCTTCTGGCGGCGGGTGCTGGCAACGTGGAGCCATTCGACGTACTCGCCCCAGGCTGGCGCGACGGCGTGCTGATGGCGCAAAACCAGCCCTTGGGGGATTTTCTGCGGGAGCTCAGCACCTATCGCCCGGGCATCTTGCGCTGGGAGCCAGAATTGGAGTCCCTGCGCGTCACTGGCAGTTTTCGTCTGGAGGACACTGATCGCGTTCTGGCGCTGTTGGCGGCCAGCCTGCCGTTGGAGGTGCATTCGCGTACGCGTTATTGGGTAACGCTGCTGCCGCGCAAAAATATTGTTTAAAGCCTGTCCCCTTTTTTCGCGTCGCTTGTCATTCAAGGCAAGTGAAACGAAATCAGAGAGATTATCAATGCCCGTAGTGATGCCCTGCAGTACGCGTCTGGCTTCTTCCAGGCTACGCCCGTTGTTGCGCTTGAGCCTGTTGTTGAGTTTGAGTGCCTGCCCGTTGTTCATCACGGCCGGTTGGGCTGACGACGCATCTCGACGCAGTTATCAGGTGCCGGCCGGCAGCCTCAGTGCAGCGCTGACTCGTTTCGCCGGGCTGGCCGGGGTCAACCTGTCAGTGGACCCGACGCTGGTGGGTGGTCGCACCAGTCCTGGTCTTACTGGCGAATTCGCGGTCGAGGAGGGTTTCGCCCGACTGCTGCAAGGTTCCGGTCTGCAACTTCAGTCGGTGGGTGAGCAGGCGTACATCCTGACCCCAGCGCCAGAGGGCGGCAGCCTGCAACTGGCCCCTACCTCGATTCTCGGTGCCACCGGTTCGGCAGACGGCGAAGCGTTTGCCGGTGGCCAGGTCGCACGCAAGGGCTCGCAGGGCTTGCTGGGTTCGAAAGACTTCATGGAAACGCCGTTCAGCATGACCACCTACACCAGCGAGGCGGTCAAAAACCTGCAAGCCCGCACCTTGGGTGACCTGGTCGCCAGCGACCCTTCGGTTCGCGCGACCAACCCGGCGGGTGGCCGCTATGAGCAGTTCACCATTCGCGGGCTCAGCCTGTTCAACAGCGATGTTTCCTACAACGGCCTCTATGGCGTCTTGCCGACGTATACGATCGACATGGAGATGGCCGACCGCGTCGACATCCTCAAAGGCCCGAGCCAGCTGATCAACGGCATCTCGCCGCGTGGCAGCGTCGGGGGAGGGATCAACGTGGTACCCAAGCACGCCACCGACAAGCCCATCACTTCGTTCACCACCAGCTACGCCTCCAACAACCAGGTCGGTGGTGCCGTGGATGTCGGCCGTCGTTTTGGTGAAGATGACAAGTTCGGTATTCGGTTCAATGGCGTGAAGCAGTCCGGTGACACCGAATGGGATCACCAGAGTGTCGATCGAGAGATGGCCGTGCTGGGTCTGGATTTTCGTGGTGACCGCCTGCGGCTCTCGACGGACATCGGGCACACCGAGCGCGATACCGATGCCCCGCAGGAACGTGTGATAGTCGGCGCCAACGCGCAGGTTCCCCATGCCAGCGAAGTGCGCAGCAACTATGCGCAACCCTGGAGCAAGGCGCGGACCAAAGACACCTTCGGCACGGTGAACGGCGAGTTCGATGTCAGCGATTCGGTCATGCTTTATGGCGGTGTGGGCGCGCGCAAGAGTAATCATGACTTCCTCCGTCATGCCGTTACGGTTACCAACGATGCGGGCGATTTCAGCGTTCAACCCCGTGACTTCACCCGTGACGAAAATGTCCGGACGGCCAACGCGGGCGTGCGCAACTGGTTCCATACCGGCCCGGTGAGCCATGAAGTCAACCTGGCGGCCAGCTACTTCTACATGGACTTCGAAAACGGCGGCGCCCGTTATGCCTCGGCTCCCAGCAACCTCTACGATCCGGTGGAAACCCCAACGCCTAATATCGCCACCCGACAGGACTCGAAGGTCTACACCGAGAACCGCTTCAGCGGCGTGGCGTTGTCCGACACCTTGGGCTTCTTCGATGACCGCGTGCTGCTGACCCTCGGTGCCCGCTGGCAGCGGGTGAAGGTGGACGACTGGACCGATAACGTCAAAGGCGACACCGCCTACGACGAGGAAAAGGTTTCTCCATCGGGTGGCATCCTGTTCAAGGCTACCGACAAGCTGTCGCTGTACGCCAACTACATGGAAGGCCTGAGCCAGGGCAAGATCGCGCCGTCGACCTCGGTGAACGAAGACGAGATCTTCCCGCCGTTCATCAGCCGGCAGGTCGAGGTCGGTGCCAAATATGACGCGGGTCCGTTCGCGGTCACGGCGGCGGTGTTCCGGATCAAGCAGCCGGCCTACGAGACCAACGCCACGACGCGGGTCTTCGGCCCGAACGGCAAGCGCGAAAACACCGGTGTGGAAGTGAGCGTGTTCGGCGAACCGCTCGACGGTTTCCGCCTGCTCGGCGGGGTCATGTACATCGACAGTGAGTTGAAAAACACCACCAACGGCACCTTCGACGGTAACCGCGCACCGGCCACGCCGAAATACAACGTCAACCTGGGCGCCGAGTATGACGTGCGGTCCGTACAGGGCCTGACCCTGACCAGCCGCGCGATCTATTCCAGCTCGCAATATCTGGACCAGTCCAACGTCAAGGAAATCGACGCCTGGACGCGTATGGATGTCGGCGCCCGCTACGCGTTCAAGGTCGACGAAAAGAACGTCACCCTGCGAGGCAATATCGAAAACGTGGCGAACAAACGCTACTGGAGTTCGGCCGGTGCCTCGGATGACAGCGAGCCTGGATTGACGCTCTCGACCCCACGAACCTACCTCCTGTCGGCGACTGTCGACTTCTGATTCGATTCAACGTGCGTTGCGCCACAGGGAAGGGCGCCGCCGTGTTGTTTCTTCAGCTGAATACTTTAGAGGAAGAATCCATGATGAACGATCGCGATAATTATCTATAAGTTAATGCCCATTCGAAGGTACTAACAAAGTTATCAGTTTTATAACAAAAACATGGCCAGGTAATGGCACTGATGATCGCCTTTTCAAGTTTGAATAACTTGCGAAGTTGTGTGCGTGAACGGTTTTAACGAGCGATTATCGAGTTATGTAAATATTCCGGAAAAGTGCAAGCGAACAGTTGCGTCATTTTGTAAATGGGAATAGTTTTCATATCGAAAGTTATCGAGGATAAACCGATGTTGAATGATGGCGTATTGCACTCTAATCCATTGCAAAAAACCAATGCCGACTATCTGGCTCGACAAAGCAAGTTCGAATCCAATGTGCGCAGTTATCCACGCAAGTTGCCTCTGGCAATCGCCAAGGCGCACGGACTTTGGGTCACTGATGTCGAAGGCAATACGTACCTCGACTGCCTGGCCGGCGCTGGCACGTTGGCCCTGGGGCATAATCACCCGGCCATCATGGCCAGCCTCGACAGTTTCCTCACCTCAGGCCTGCCGATGCACACCCTCGATCTGACCACTGTGGTCAAGGACGCCTTCAGCGAAACCCTGCTTAGCCTGTTGCCGAACCAGGGCCGTGATTACTGCCTGCAATTTTGCGGGCCGTCCGGGGCGGATGCGGTGGAGGCGGCGCTGAAACTGGCCAAGACCTACACCGGGCGCAACAACATCATCAGTTTCTCCGGGGCTTACCACGGCATGACCCACGGTGCCCTGGCCCTGACCGGTAACACCGGGCCGAAAAATGCCATCGCCAGCCTGATGCCCGGCGTGCAGTTCATGCCGTTTCCCCATGAATATCGTTGCCCGCTGGGCATTGGCGGTGAGGCCGGGGTCGAGGCCTTGACCCACTATTTCACCCAGTTCATCGAAGACGTCGAAAGCGGCGTGTCACTGCCGGCGGCGGTGATCCTTGAAGCGGTGCAGGGTGAGGGCGGGGTCAACTGTGCTCCGGCGAGCTGGCTGCGGGCGATCCGCGAGGTGACGCGCAAGCACGGCATCCTGCTGATCCTCGACGAAGTGCAGACCGGCTTCGCCCGCACCGGCAAAATGTTTGCCTTCGAACACGCCGAGATCGAGCCGGACCTGATCGTCATGTCCAAAGCGCTCGGCGGCGGTTTGCCGATGGCGGTGCTGGGCATCCGGCGTGAATTCGACGCCTGGGAGCCCGGCAACCACGCCGGCACCTTCCGCGGCAATCAGATGGCCATGGCCACCGGGCTGGCCACATTGCAGGTGCTGCAACAGCAAAACCTGGCCGTCCAGGCCGAGCGCCGTGGCCAGTGGCTCAAGGACCGACTGGTCGAGTTGCAGGCGCATTATCCGGCCCTCGGCCAGGTACGCGGACGTGGCCTGATGTTGGGCATCGAGATCGTCGACGAGCGCCAGCCGGCTGACCGCCACGGGCATTTCCCGATGGACCCGGCGCTGGCCGTGGCCATTCAGCAACAGTGCTTCAAGCAAGGCCTGTTGCTGGAACGCGGCGGGCGTCAGGGCAATGTCATCCGCTTATTACCGCCACTGATTATCGACGAAGAACAATGCCGGCAAGTGATTCAGCGTTTTGATAACGCCGTGGCTGCTGCACTAATGCAGTTGCGTCCTTGAATGAATCAATCGAAGTTGCATTAGGAATCCCGCCGGGCTTCAGTTTCATATCAATAACTTCGACAGTCGTTTGATTATTAAAAGGTTCGGCTAAGTGATGTCATTACCTGGGGCTTTGTCGTCCGATAAATCGGTCGACCAGCAACTAATTTTTCGCGATATAACGAATTCAGTGACCTCACGGGCTACTGTGGAGCACCCATGAATCATCCGAATCGCAGTGTTTTACCGAATATGGTCAGTGAATTGGCGACGTCGCACGCATTGCTTAATTGTTTGATCAAAGAGTTCGCCTTGCCGGAAAACTGCCTCAGTTATAGTTGGCCGGCGCAGATGCAAGGTATCGCCCCGGGCAGTTACCTCGAGGGCCTGGAATGGAAGGGCATTCCCCTGACCATCAGCCTGCCCAACCAGCAGCAGTTCTTTGTGATGGTGGACCGCCGCGATGGTCTCGGCAGTCACCGCTACCTGTCGGACGTCTATGCCCGGCGCGGTGACGGCGACTGGTCGAGCCTCAGGTTTGCCGAGTTCGTCGAACAGTTGCTTGGCGCTTGTGAACACATGACCCGCGCCAGCAACGACGAGTTGCTCGATCAGGTGTTGCAAAGCCAGTTGCTGACCGCCGCCATCGTCGGCCACAACACACCGATGGACGCGGACCCGCTCAGCGGTTACCTGGCCAGCGAGCAGGGCTTGTGGTTTGGTCACCCGAACCACCCGGCACCCAAGGCGCGGCTGTGGCCCGCGCACCTGGCCCAGGAAACCTATGCCCCGGAATTCCAGGCGCGAACGCCGTTGCATCTGTTCGAGGTGCCACTGGAAGGGTTGAGCGTCGGCGCCAACGGCTTGAGCAAAGCCCAAGTGTTGGCCGGTTTTGCCGATCAGTCGCAGGCTCGGCCCGGGTACGCAGTGATCTGCATGCACCCGGTGCAGGCGCAGTTGTTCATGCAGGACGGCCGGGTGCAGCGTCTGCTGAAATCCGCGGCCATCGTCGACCTGGGCGCCACCGGCCTGATGGCCAACCCGACGGCGTCGATTCGTACCTGGTACATCGAGGGCCATGAGTTTTTCATCAAGGGCTCGCTGAACGTGCGTATCACCAATTGCGTACGGAAAAACGCCTGGTACGAGTTGGAAAGTGCGCTGATGATCGACCGCATTTTCCGCAACCTGCAACTGACCCAGCCCGAGACCCTCGGCGGGTTGTCGGTGGTGGCCGAGCCGGGCCTGTTGAGCTGGGCACCGCAGCAGGCCAGCGAAGCCGATAGCCATTGGTTCCGTGAACAGACCGGGGCAATCCTGCGCGAGAACTTCTGCCTCGACACCGGCACCGACAGCAGCATCATGGCAGGCACGCTGTTCGCCCGAGGCCTGCATCTGCGCCCCTTGGTCCATGAGTTCCTGACCCGCTTCAACGGTAACGACCTCCACGACCAACAGCTGTTGAGCTGGTTCGACGACTATCAGGCGCTGCTGCTGAGACCGGTGCTGGCGCTGTTCTTCAACCACGGCATCGTCATGGAACCGCACCTGCAAAACAGTGTGCTGGTGCATGACAACGGTCGCCCGCAACGCTTGCTGTTGCGGGATTTCGAAGGGGTAAAACTGACCGAGGAGCTTGGTACTTCGCGGATCGACACTGACGTTCATCCTCGGGTCCGTGAGTCGTTGCTCTATTCCCGCCAGCAAGGCTGGAACCGCATCGTCTACTGCTTGTTCGTCAACAACCTGTCCGAGGCGGTGCTGGCCCTGAGTTGGGAGCGTCCGCACCTGGCGCCGCTGATGTGGCAGCGGGTCGAGCAGCAGTTGATCAGCATCCGCGCTGAGTTGTCCCGTGCTGCGCCGGAGCTGGATGCGCTGATCGCCGGTCAGCCGATTGCTTGCAAAACCAACCTGAAAGTTCGCCTGGCGGCCAAGGCTGATCGCCAGGCTGGCTACGTCACTCTGATGTCTCCGTGGGGCAAGGAGGCCAAGCATGGATAAGTTGCCCGCAACGGTGCTGGCCGCCATCGACGAAGCCCGCACGCAACAGGTCGACCCGCTGGCGCTGTTTATCTACGACCTGGATGCGTTGAAACAGCACGTCACCCAGGTGATGGCGGCACTCCCCGAAGGCGTGGAGTTGTACTACGCGATCAAGGCCAACAGTGAGCCGCAGATCCTCGCCACCGTGGCGCCGCTGGTGCACGGGTTCGAGATTTCCTCCGGCGGTGAGATTGATCGTCTCCAGGCTTGCCCGACGCGCAAACCGTTCATCTTCTCCGGCCCCGGCAAACTGGATTCCGATCTGCGTTCGGCGCTGGAAAACCAGGTCGAAGCGATTCATATCGAAAGCCTGAACGAAATCGTGCGCCTGCAACGACTGGCGCTGGAAGTGGGGCGGGTGCAGGACGTGTTGCTGCGGATTAACCCGCAACTGCCGTCGCCGCTGTCGAGCAAACTGGCGATGGCCGGCACCGCCACTCCATTCGGGATCGACGAGTCGGACCTGGCCCGGGCGGTGAGTTGGGTCGATAACGCCAGCCACCTGCGGCTCAAGGGTTTCCATGTGCACGCGATGTCCCATCAGTCGCTGGTGGAACGCCACGAACAACTGCTCGATCTGTACCTGGAGCGCTGGCCGCAATGGAAGGCCTTGTCGGCCAATCCGGCAACGATCACCCACCTCAATGTCGGCGGCGGCATCGGCGTTAATTACCTGGGCCCGCAGCAGTTCGATTGGCAGCGTTTGTGCGCGCATCTGGGAGAATCCCTGGCGGCATGTGCCGATGCGCCGATCGTGCGCTTTGAGCCCGGTCGTTTCATCAGCGCTTATTGCGGCTACTACGCCATCGAAGTGCTGGACAGCAAAACCAGTCACGGCAAGCACTTCCTGGTCTGTCGCGGTGGCACCCATCAGTTCCGTCTGCCGGTGGCCCAAGGGCACGATCACCCGGTTATTCACCTGCCCAAGCTTCACTCAACACCGGGCGCGAAGGAGCAGGACTGGACCGTGGTTGGGCAACTCTGTACGCCCAAGGATGTGCTGAGTCGCGATTGCCAACTGACCGGCGTTGAAGTCGGCGACATGCTGGTACTGCCACTGGCCGGGGCTTACGGCTACAACATTTCCCACGCCGATTTCCTCTGCCATCCGCGACCGCCGCAGCTGTTCGTGCAGGCAGCCGGAGCGACATCTTGGGTTTGACCGTTGCCGTGCCGCGCTGGCTGGTGGTGGTCAATGTGCTGTTGGGCACCCTGACCGTCAGCCTCAACAACAGCTCGCTCAATCCGGCGTTGCCGGCGTTCATGAGTGCCTTCGACATCGGTCCGTTGCTGGCGACCTGGATCGTCGCCGCGTTCATGGTGAGCATGGGCATGACCATGCCGCTCACCAGTTTTCTCAGTCAGCGGGTAGGGCGCAAGCGTCTCTATCTGTGGGGCGTGGCGTTGTTTGTCTGCGGCTCGCTGATGGGCGCTTTCGCCAACTCCATTGCGTTGGTGATTACTGCTCGTGTGGTGCAAGGCATTGCCAGCGGGCTGATGATCCCGTTGTCGCTGGCGATCATTTTCTCGGTGTACGCCAAGGGTGAGCGCGGCCGGGTGACTGGCCTGTGGGGCGCGGCGGTGATGCTGGCGCCGGCGTTGGGGCCGTTGTGCGGCAGCCTGATGCTGGAGTGGTTCAGTTGGCGTTCACTGTTCCTGATGAACGTGCCGATCGGCATCGTCGCGCTGGTCCTCGGCGTGGCGGTACTGCCGGCGTCTGAAGCGTCGGAACGCAAACCGTTTGACCTGGCGGGCTACCTGCTGATTGCGGCGGGCATCGGCTTATTGATGGTCGCGGTGGGTCGTTTGCGTCACGCCGAAGCCCTGACCGATCCGCTCAACCTCGGCATGTTGCTGGCGGCGATCCTGTGTCTGATCGCGTTTGTGCGACTGGAACTGAACCGGACTTCGCCACTGCTCAATCTGCGGATCTTCGCCCTGCGCGGTTATCGCTTGAGCGTGATCATCGCGGTGGTGCAGTCGGTCGGCATGTTCGAGTGCCTGGTGTTGCTGCCGCTGCTGGTGCAGGTGGTGATGGGTTACAGCGCGATCTGGACCGGTTTGTCCCTGCTGTGCACGGCGGCGTTTGCCAGCCTGTTCGGGCACATCGGCGGCAGATGGCTGGATCGGCACGGGCCACGGGGCGTGGTGCTCTGGGGGCTGCTGCTGACCGGTGCCGCGACACTCGGCCTGGGCATGCTCGGGGCCGGCACGTCTATCGGTGTGGTGTTTTTCCTGATGATGGTTCGCGGCGCCGGGCTCGGTATGTCCTACATCCCCATCACCACCGCCGGGCTCAATGCGTTGCCCGAACCGATGGTCACCCAGGGCGCAGCGATGAACAACATTTCCCGACGCCTTGTGTCGTCACTGGCCATCGTCATCGCTTCGCTGTGGCTCGAGTTTCGTTTGGGGACCGGGGTTCATTCGGCAGGCACGTCGGGGGCTATCAGCGAAGTCTTCATGGCCACCGGCATCCTCGTTTTGCTGGCGCTGCCGTGCGCCTGGCGTTTTCCCGTTCACACATCCGACGAGCCGGACGAGGCACTGACCTCGGCCCTCGAACACCGTTAATTCTTTAATCGACAAGGTATGACAATGGCGACCTCTTCTCAGGCAACACATCAGGCTCCTGGCGTCTGGCTGGCCACCGCCGATACCCGACGCTATCAACAAGTAGAACAGCGGGTGGTCGGCCAACTGCTGCAAACCCTGCTTTACGAAAACGTGCTGCCGTACCGCCATTCACCGTTGTCAGGCAGCCAATACCGTTTTGTCGTCAGCGGCCTCGATGCACAGCAACAACTGGTGGAATATCACTGCACAGGCTTGCTCAGCGCCAGCTTCGAACTGATCCGCCTCGATTACTCCAGCCTTGAGCGCGTCGATGCCCAAGGCAAGCACAGCCAACCGCGCCTGCACCAAGCGCTGGCCGAACTGTTGAGCGATCTTCAAGACAGCCCGCACCTGCCACGTTTCACCCATGAACTGGAGCAAACCCTGCTCAAGGATCTGCAATCGCGCAGTCAGGGTTATCAGGCCGAAAAGCCGCCGTATCAACTGGACGTCGATGCACTGGAACAGCACTTCATGGACGCCCACAGCTATCACCCTTGCTACAAATCGCGCATCGGCTTTTCGCTCAAGGACAACGCCAGTTACGGGCCAGAGTTCGCCGCGCCGGTCGCCATTGTCTGGCTGGCCGTGGCGAAAACCTGCGGGGCGATGAACATCTCCCGGCACCTGGAGTTCGACGGCTTTATCCAGCAGGAATTCGGCCTTCAACGTTGGCAGCAACTGGCCGAGAGCCTCACTGACCAAGGCAAGTCGCTGGGTGATTACTGGCTGATGCCGGTGCACCCATGGCAGTGGGAAAACGTCATCGTTCCGGTGTTCTATCCGGAACTGGTCAGCGGTGAGGTGATCCATCTGGGCACCACCGAGGATCGCTACCAGGCGCAGCAATCGATCCGCACCTTGGCCAACTCCACGGAAAAGCAGCGGCCTTACGTCAAGCTTGCGTTGAGCATGACCAACACTTCCAGCACCCGAATTCTGGCCCGACACACGGTGATGAACGGCCCGATCATCACCGATTGGCTGCACCAGTTGATCCGCAGCGACAGCACCGCCCGCGACCTGGGTTTTGTGATTCTTGGCGAGGTGGTTGGTGTCAGTTTTGACTACGACCACCTGCCTGCCACACGGATGTCCCAGGCCTACGGCACGATGGGCACCCTGTGGCGCGAAAGCATTCACCAGTACCTGGAAAGCGATGAGCAAGCCGTGCCGTTCAATGGTTTGAGCTCCGTGGACAATCGCTACGGCAGCGGTGAACAGACTCCGTTTGTCGATACGTGGATCAAGCAATATGGCCTGCATGCCTGGACCCGCCAACTGCTGCAAGTCGCGGTGTCGCCGATCATTCACATGCTCTACGCCGAAGGGATCGGAATGGAGTCCCACGGTCAAAATATCGTCCTGATCGTCAAGCAGGGCTGGCCGCAACGGATTGCCCTGAAAGACTTCCACGACGGCGTGCGCTATTCGCCGCAGCACCTCGGGCGCCCCGAACTGAGCCCAACCCTGGTGCCGCTGCCCGCCAGCCACGCCAAGCTCAACCGCAACTCGTTCATCCTCACCGACGACGTGGATGCAGTGCGCGACTTCTCTTGTGATTCGTTTTTCTTCATCGCCATGGCCGAGATGGCGATCTTCCTGCACCAGCATTATCAACTCGAAGAATCCGAGTTCTGGCAGATGACTGCCGAGGTGATTACCGGCTACCAGGCCGAACATCCGCAGCACAGTGCGCGCTATGACGCGTTTGATGTGTTCGCGCCGTTCTACGAAGTCGAAGAATTGACCAAGCGCCGCTTGCTCGGCGATGGCGAACGTCGGTTCAAATCGGTGCCGAATCCGCTGCATGCGTTCCGGCCGCAATCATGCTGAGGACCAATCTGCTCAAACAGAAGCTCCGTCAGGGTGAGCCGGTCTACGGTCTGATCAGCTCGATCCCGGCACCGGCCGCCATCGAGTTGATTGCCGAGGCCGGTTTCGATTTCGTGATCATCGACATGGAACACGTGCTGATCAATCCCGAAACCGTGGAGAACATGATCCGCACCGCTGAGAGTTACGCGATCACGCCGCTGGTGCGGGTCGCGGACCTCAACCCGAAAACCCTGCTGCGCCTGCTCGATGGCGGCGCCCAGGGCATTGTGTTGCCGATGATCGAAGGTCCCGAGCCGTTGGCCGAAAGCATCCGCGCCTGCAAATACCATCCGCAGGGCAGCCGCAGCCTGAATGCCGGGCGCCCCGGTGCGTTTGGTAAGCACAGCCTGGCGGAATACATCGGGTTGGCCAACGAGCAAATCATGATCGTGGCGATGATCGAAAGCGCTGAAGGCGTACACCGTGCGGCGGAAATTGCCGGTGTGCCGGGCCTCGACATGATCCTCGAAGGCGCCGCCGATTTATCGCAATCGCTGGGCCTGCCCTGGCAGATCGACCGCCCCGAAGTGCAGCAAGCGCTGCTCGCCAGTTGGCAAGCGGCCAGTGCCGCAGGCGTGCCGTATTGCGCGATTCCACGCCAACCGGGCGACCACGAACGGTGGTTGGGCCGGGGCGTAAACAGTTTTGTTTTGGGTGACGAGCGTGGCATCGCTTTTCGTGCCCTCCAGGCCAGATTGGCCGCCACTTCAGCAGAAGGAAAATAATCGGATGAACTTCACCGCAATGGCCGCCGACAGGGTGATGCAGGATCTGGTCGATTGTTTGCTGGCCGAACATTTTTTCGGGACCGAACCGCTGAACCTGGCGACACCCGCGTCATCGGCCGATCAGTTGTTTAGCGGGTTAAGCGCCGAGCAACGGATCTGGGAATGGCAGGGTTCAATCTTCGTCGCCCTGCGCCCCGGTATCACGCAGCACTGGGAGAAAGTGCCGGGCACGCCGGTATTGGGTTGCGAAAATGGCCAACTGACCGAACTGTCCCCAGAAGCATTCATGACCCAAGTCTTGGCCGGGATGACTGACCGCTATCAGGACAATGAAAAGGGCTTTGCGCTGTTCCTTGATGTACTGCGTACCAGCGTCCGTCAAACAGAATTGTCCCTGGCCCATCGGGTCGACAGCGAACGCTTGCTGGAAAAGAGCAACGCAGACTTCTTTCTGGCGATGGAGCAGTGGGCGTCGCTGCGGGATCGTCCCTACCACCCATTGGCCAAAGCCAAGCAAGGTTTGAACGACGCCGAATATCAGCAGTATCAGGCGGAATTCGCCCGTCCGGTGGCGCTGAATTGGATTGCCATCGACCGCACGTTGCTGCAATGCGGCGACGGCGTGACGGATCTTGCACAGAGTTATCCCGCCCAGTACCTGTTGCCATTCGCGTTGCAGGTCGGCTTGCAACACGAGTTGCAGCAACGGGGCCTTGCCGATAGCCACATCGCGCTGCCGGTGCACCCGTGGCAGTTTGAACACGTGCTCGACGCGCAGGTCAGTGATGCCTTCGCCAAGGGGGATTGCCATCGACTGGACTTCACCGACGGTGATTTCTTCGCGACTTCGTCGTTGCGTTCGATGACCCCGTGCTTCAACAGCGCCGATTACCTGAAGTTGCCGATGGCAATCTATTCTCTGGGCGCCTCGCGTTACTTGCCCGCCGTGAAAATGATCAACGGCGGCTTGAGTGAAAAGTTGCTGCGTCAGGCGCTGGGCAAGGATCAAACCCTGCAAGAGAAGCTGCACCTGTGCGATGAAACCAAGTGGTGGGCGTTTATGCCGCCGCACGCGACGCTGTTCGACGAAGCGCCGCGTCATTTGTCGGCTATGGTCCGCGGTTATCCGCCGGCGCTGCTGGAAGACCCGGACACGCGACTGGTGCCGATGGCCGCCCTCGGCACGCCGCTGCCCGGCAGCAACCAGCACTTCTTCGATGACTGGATGGCCTACCGCCAATTGCCGGCCGATGCCGCGTCAGTGATGAAGCTGTTCCGCGAGCTGTGCCACAGCTTCTTCGAGATCAACTTGCGGATGTTCCGCATCGGCATGCTCGGGGAGATTCACGGGCAGAACGCGGTGCTGGTCTGGAAGGCTGGTTATGCCCAAGGGCTGCTTCTGCGCGATCACGATTCATTGCGCATCTTCGTGCCGTGGCTGGAACGCAACGGCCTGGCCGATCCGGCCTACCGACTGAAGAAGGGGCATGCGAACACGCTGTATCACGAGCGTCCCGAAGACCTGTTGTTCTGGTTGCAGACGCTGGGGATTCAGGTCAATTTCCGGGCGATCATCGATACCCTGGCGCAGGTTTATTCGCTGCCGGCCAACACCTTGTGGACGGCGATGGGCGAGGTGTTGAACGAGTTGATCGACACCATCGAATTCGACGACGAAGCGCGGAGCATGATCAAACAGCAGCTGTTCGAAGCACCGCACTGGCCGCAGAAATTGTTGCTCACGCCAATGATCGAACGAGCGGGTGGTCCTGGCAGCATGCCGTTTGGCAAAGGCCTGGTGGTCAATCCTTTCCACAGGCTGAATCGTGAAGACTGACCCTCGATATCATCCCTCCAGGCGCACGCTGTTGCGCCTGTCTTTGGGGGCGCTGGCACTCAGGTTTGCCACGCCGGCCTGGGCTCAATCCGACGCCGCGCCGCTGCGGGTGGTTACCCTGTTTCAGGGGGCCACCGACAGCGCCGTGGCGTTGGGCGTCACGCCGTGCGGCATCGTCGATTCCTGGAGTGAAAAACCCACCTATCGCTATTTACGCGCGGCATTGGAGCAGGTGCCTCATGTCGGGCTGGAGACTCAGCCCAGTCTGGAGGACATCGCGCTGCTGAAACCGGACGTGATCGTCGCCTCGCGCTTTCGCCATGAACGCATCGAACCGCTGCTCAAACAGATCGCCCCGGTGGTGATGCTGGAAGAAGTGTTCGAGTTCAAAAAGACCCTGGCGTTGATGGGCGTTGCCTTGTACCGCAAGCAACGGGCCGACGAGGTATTGGCCCAATGGCAACAACGCGTGGCGCAACTGCGCCAGCAATTACAGCAGAAATTTGCCGGGCGCTGGCCGCCCACGGTGTCGATTCTGGATATCCGGGAAGACCACATTCGCAGTTATCTGCCGGCGAGTTTTCCCGGTTCCGTCATTACCGAGTTGGGTTTCGACTGGAGTGACGCCAGTCGGGAGGCGGACGGGGTGTCGATCAAACTCACCAGCAAGGAGAGTCTGGCGGTGGTGAATGCCGACATTTTCTTTGTCTTCATGCACGCGGAGAAAGCAGCAGTGCAGCGAAATTATGAAAGCCTGGTACAGCATCCGCTGTGGCAGCAAATGCGCGCGCCGCAGCAGGGGCAAGTGTGGCGGGTCGACGGCGTGGCCTGGAGCTTGTCGGGCGGCATGCTCGGGGCAAATCTGATGCTCGACGATGTTGCCCATCTGGTTAACGCGGACGAGGCCTCATGAGCAACGGTTTGAAGTTGTGCATTACCGGTGTCGTGTTGCTAATGAGTTGCGTGTTGAGCCTGGCCGTCGGCGCAACGTGGATTCCGTTGTCGCAGATTCTTGCGGCGTTTGTGCATCCCGATCCGTTGAGCGTCAGCCATGTGCTGGTGACCACCACGCGGCTGTCGCGCACGTTGATGGCGATGGCTGTGGGCGCGAGCCTGGCGGTGGCGGGCGCGTTGATGCAGGCGTTGACCCGCAATCCGCTGGCGTCCCCCGGACTGTTCGGGATCAACGCTGGGGCGACTTTTTTCATCATTCTGTTTTCTTCGCTGTTCTCCCTGTCATCCCCGGATGCCTGGCTGTGGTGCGCATTTATTGGTGCTGCGGTGGCGGGTTCACTGGTGTGGCTGATCGGCAACATGGGGCAGGGCAGTCTCAGCCCGTTGCGCATCGTGCTGGCGGGCGCGGCGATGGCGGCGTTGTTCTCCGCGTTCAGTCAGGCGTTGCTGGTGGTCAATCAGGATGGGCTGGATACGGTGCTGTTCTGGCTGGCCGGTTCGTTGACCGAGCGCAGCCTGTCGGTCGCCGCGCCGTTGCTGTTGTGTGGCGTGCTCGGCTTGTTCGGGGCGATGTTGCTGGCGGGGCAGGTCAATGTGCTGAACGCCGGGGAAGAAATCGCCACGGGCCTGGGTCAGCGAACCGGGTTGATCCGGTTATTGATGAGCGTGCTGGTGGTGTGCCTGGCGGGCAGTGCGGTGGCGTTGGCCGGCAGCATCGGGTTTATCGGTTTGCTGGTGCCGCACATGGTGCGCAAGGGGTTGTCCATTGACCATCGCTGGTTGCTGCCGGGGTGTGCGTTGCTCGGCGCGATTCTGCTGCTGTTGGCGGATACGTTATCGCGGGTGTTGATCTTGCCCCAGGAGGTGCCGGTGGGCGTGATGACCGCGCTGTTCGGTGCGCCGTTTTTCATCTTGCTGGCGCGGCGTGGAGGTCGTTATGGATAAGGTTCTGACTTGGCGCCGTAGTGGCTTCTCCCGGCGGATCAATGTCGCGACGTTGTGGCGATTGTTGGCGGCGCTGATGGTGACGCTACTGATCATGCTCGGCTCGCTGTCGCTGGGCAAAGTCCTGCTGTCGCCGCTGGAGGTGCTGCGGATATTGCTGTCGCACCAGGACGCGAGCCTGACGTTTATCGTCGAGCAACTACGCTTCCCGCGCATCCTGCTGGCGGCATTGGTGGGCGCGGCGTTGTCGGTGTCCGGGCTGATCCTGCAAAGCATCATCCGCAACCCGCTGGCTTCGCCGGATCTGCTCGGTATTACCAGCGGCGCCAGCGCGGCAGCAGTGTTGTATTTGTCGTTTTTCTCGGTGGCGTTGGGTCAGCAATATCTGCCACTGGCGGCGATGCTCGGCGCGGGGCTGGCGGCACTCGCGATTTATCTGCTGGCCTGGAGGCAGGGCACTTCACCGCTGCGGCTGGTGTTGATCGGCGTCGGCATCTCCGCGATGTTGACCGCCGCGACGACGTTCATTCTGGTGTTCAGTCCGCTGACGACAACCTTGTCGGCCTATGTCTGGCTGACCGGCAGCGTGTACGGTGCCAGTTGGCCGGAGCCGCTGGCGCTGGGTTCCTGGTTGTTGGTTATTTGTCCGCTGCTGGTGTTTTTGGCTCGTCAGGTGATGGTGCAACAGCTGGACGACAGCCTTGCTCAAGGGATCGGTGTGCGCGTGCAATGGTTGCGCGCCGGGTTGTTGCTGGTCAGCGTGGCGTTGGCCGGTGCGGCGATTGCCTGGGGCGGGGCGATCGCGTTTGTCGGGCTGATCGCGCCGCACATTGCCAAGCGTCTGGTGGCGCCGGGGTTTGGCGGTCAGGCCGTGATGGCGGCGCTGGTCGGGGCTAACCTGGTGGTGCTGGCCGACCTCGCCGGGCGCACGCTGTTTTTGCCGCTGGATCTGCCCGCCGGGATTTTTGTCGCCGTGCTGGGCACACCCTTTTTTCTCTATTTGTTGATTAAACAACGTCATTAAGGAATTCAACGTATGACGTCGATTGCAAGTCGCGGCCTGACCCTGAGTTATCAGCGCCAGGTGATTATTGATGCGCTGGACATGCAACTGCCCCAGGGCAAGATTTCGGTATTGATTGGCAGCAACGGTTGCGGCAAAAGCACCTTGCTCAAATCCTTTGCCCGGCTGCTGAAACCGCAGCAGGGTTCGGTGATTCTCAACGGTGTGGATATCCAGCAAAAATCCACAGCGGCCGTGGCCCGTGAACTGGCGATTTTGCCGCAGACGCCCAGCGCGCCGGAGGGCATTACCGTTCGGCAATTGGTGGCGTTGGGTCGATTTCCATATCAGAGCTGGATGCAACAGTGGTCGGCGGAAGATGAAGCCATGGTCAACCGCGCGCTGGCGCAAACCAGCCTGCTGGCCCTGGCGGATCGACCGGTGGACGCGTTGTCTGGCGGGCAACGCCAGCGTGCGTGGATCGCCATGACCCTGGCCCAGGACACCGGCATCGTGCTGCTCGACGAACCGACCACGTTCCTCGACCTGGCGCACCAGATCGAAGTGCTGGACCTGCTGCGCGACCTTAACCGGCTCGAAAATAAAACCATCATCATGGTGCTGCACGACCTCAACCTGGCGTGTCGTTACGCTGATCACATGGTCGCGGTGCACAACCAGACCGCGTTTGCCCAGGGCCGGCCTGACGAGGTGTTGACCGAGGCGCTGGTCAAAACCGTATTCGACCTGAATTGCCGGATCATCCCCGATCCGTTCTTCGGCACACCGCTGTGCATTCCGTTTGGTCGGGAACTGCCGCAATGAATCTGGCTGACCATTTCACGGCGACAGAGTGGACGGTGCTGTCCGGCGGGTTGCGGCTCAAGGACAGCGCCGAGCGCGACCCGTTGCGTTCGCTGCTGGCCCGGGACTTGTTGCAAGAGGACGTGTGCGCGCAACTGCTGGATGCGTTGGGGCCGGTGATTGGCTCGCCAACTCGGGCGATTACCGCCTCGTTGCTGGGCAAGCGTTTGTCGTTTCTGGCGACCGGCGCCTGTTTGTACGCGATGTCGGTGTATGACAAAGGGGTGTTGCTGTCGTTGGACAACACGGTGATTGAGTACGGTCACGATGACGGGTTGTGGACGTCGTCGATGCCGCTGCTTCACGGAAAGCCGCTGACATACGAGGCGGGTGAGCGCGAGGCCTGGCGGGAAACGCTGGTTCAGGCGCTGTTTGCGGGATTACTGAAACCGTTGTGGCAAACCTTCAACCGGGTCACGGGCGTTTCCCGGCGCATCCTCTGGGAAAACACCGCCGTGCGCGTCTATTCGCTGTATGAAAAACGCATGGCAAAAATCGACGATCCGTTGGTGCGCGAGCGCTGTGAGGCAGATTTCACTTGGCTCATGACCCTAGCCGAGCCCGCACTGTTCGGCCTCGAGTACAACCCGCTGAGTCATTTTCGCCGGCCACCGACATTGGTGGACGAAGGGCAACGCAGCATCCGTTTTCGGCGGACCTGCTGCTTCTACTACCTGGCCACCGAGCCCGCAGAATATTGCTCGACCTGCCCACTGCTTCGTCCGGGGAAATGCCGATGAGTTATGAGATTGCCGACCGCCAGCAACGTGTCAGCTCGAAGTTGCTTGACGCGTATCGGTCGATCCCGTCGTCCACCGTCGGCCACTTTTCCGACCTTGGCTTCCTGCGCGGGATCAAGCCACTGTTCAACGACATCCGCATGCTCGGCAACGTGGTCACCGTCAAAGTCTTCCCGCCTGATGGCAGCGTTTTGCGTGAAGCGCTGTTGTTGAGTCAGCCGGGCGATGTGCTGGTGATCGAATGTGTGGGTGACCACGAGTGCGGCTGTTGGGGCGAATTGCGGACTCTGGCCGGTTTGATCAAGGGCCTGGCCGGGGTGGTGGTGTCGGGTGCGGTCACCGATGTCAGCGCCTTGCGTCGTCATGGGTTGCCGGTGTTTTGCCGTGAAGTCAGTGCGTACACCACCCGTGGCGTTGGCGCCCAAGGGGAGGTCAATCAGCCGATCCGGATTGGTGAAGTTCAGGTGCGACCGGGCGATCTGGCCGTCGGTGATGACGACGGCGTCTACATCCTCGATGCACTGCGAGCGGCGGAGCTGCTGCCCGAATTATTGGCCAAGGAAGTAACCGACCAACGCCGCCGTTCAGAATTCCTCCACAGACTCGAAGCCCGACTTAACTAGGCTCACCTGAAACCTGTAGGAGCGAGGCTTGCCCGCGAAGCTTTTAGCGCCCGTGATAACGCCTTCGCGGGCAAGCCTCGCTCCTACAAACGATCAGCATTTTTCATCGATGTGTTGCTGCGCAAAGCGGCTACACTTTGATTCTTTGGTCAGTTTTTTGTAACAGGTTGTTTGCCGCCAGCGCAGAAACCTATAAAGTTAACCTTTCGGTCAGCTTTGCACTGTCAAATACAGCCTTTTGCTTTGTCCAAAAGCGCTTCTGCAAGACTCGAGATTCCCAGAACATAACCAGAAGGGCGGACCCATAACCGCCCAGAGGATGATCCATGTCCAACCGTGATATTTCCCGGCGCTCGTTCCTTCAGGGCGGGCTGGTGGCGGGTGTGAGCGTGACGCTTACACCGCTCAGCACCCAGGCGCTGGCGGCCTTGATGGAAAACAGCGTAACCGTGCCGTCCGAGCAATGGCTCGGCAACAACGGCAAGGCGCGCTCGCGTAACGATGCCTTGTCCAAGGTCTGCGGCAGCAAAGTCTTTGCCCGCGACATTCGTGCCAAGGACATGCCGGGCTGGCCGCAGCAGCAGGGCCACGCCATGTTGCTGAAAATCACCAAGGCCGACCGCATCTACGCGGGTTACGACCTGTCGTGGCTCGGCGCCGATTTGCAGCCCGACCGCATCGTCACCGCCGCCGACCTGGACAAGGACGGCATCGTCTTCCCGGAAGATCACGCGCCCGATCCGCTGCTGCCGGAAGGCAAGGTGCCGATGTTCATCGGTCACCCGGTGGCGATCCTGATCTGGAACGACTTCGAGCGTTTCCGCCAGGCCAAGGCCAAACTCAAGTTCAATGACAAAGCCATCCGCTACGGCGCCCAGGTGCCGTTCTACGACTGTGATCCCTACGGCAGCTTCCGCTACGTACGCGTTGGCGGCGCGACCTCGGCGGACGAAGATGAATTCGCCAGCCTCAAGGATTCGATCCTGTTCCCGATGCTGAAAAACCGTCGTCCGGTGTGGAATTCCCAGCCGGACCTGCACGGCAACCTGACCGAGCGCGGTTTGTTCTACGCCGACCGGATGAAACAGCAGATCGAATCGCCGCCAGACAACTGGCTGGTGTTCGACGAGCGCTACAAAACCCCGTCGATTGAACCGGCTGCGATGGAGCCGGACAACGGCAACGGCTGGTACGACCCGGCGACCAAGACCCTGCACTTTGTCGTTGCGACCCAGTGCCCGCTGGAGGCTGCAACCGAAACCGCGAAGATGATCGCGCCGTCGCGCTTCGGCCTGGCGAATCTGAACATGCACCCCGGTTACACCGTCGGTTACGGTTCCAAGGACCATAACATCTTCGTCTACTACGCAGCCCTCGCCGCGTTGTACGGTGCTGGTGTGCCGGTGCGTCTGGCGAACGACCGCTACGAGCAGTTCCAGAGCGGGATCAAGCGTCACCCGTTCGACATCCGCTACCAATTGGCCGTGGACAAGACCGATCACAGCTTCAAGATTTTCCGCGCCGAGATGAACGTCGATGGCGGCGGGCGGATCAACTACAGCCCTTCGGTGGCGGCGGTTGGCGCCACGGCAGCGCAGTCGATCTATTACATGCCGCAGAACGATTTGCAGGTCACGGCCTACCATTCTCGCGGTGTTGAAGCGGGCTCGATGCGCGGTTACGGAACCCTGCAAAGCATGGCGTCGACCGAGATGATGGTCGACGAAATTGCCGGTCGCCTCGGCATCGACGCCATCGATCTGCGCAAGAAAAACGCCATGCTCTCGGGCATGAAAAACACCCAGGGCGCAGTGCCTGCCGGTGCCTTGCGCCTGCATGAAATTCTCGACAAGGCTGCTGCCCACGAAGTCTGGAAAAACCGCGATCTGATCAAGATGAAGCGCGAAGCCGCCGACCCGGACAACTGGTACGGCGTCGGTTTCGCCATCTGCCAGAAAGACTTCGGCACCGGTTCCGAAGCGCCGATGGCCAGCATCGAATTCACGGCTGAAGGGCACGTGACCCTGCGCCACATCGGTATCGAAATCGGCACCGGCATGTCCACCTCGCAAGCCTTGGTGGTGGCGGATTTCATCGGCATCCCGGCCACGGAAGTGAAGACCGGCGAAACCGAATGGAAAGAGTTGCAGCTGATCAGCGGCGGCAACCCGTACATCATGAGCCAGGCTGAACAGGACGGTTTTCTGCGTAACCCACGCTGGGTTGGCAAACTTGCGTCGGCCTCGTCGGCGACTAACTCCGCGTACTACTTCAGCCACGCTACCCGTGAAGCGTCCCGCGTGCTGTTCAACCACGGTTTGTGGCCGGCGGCGCTGCAGATCTGGGGCCAAGGCCCATACGGCGGCCAAGCCAACCCGTACGTGGTGCGTCGCGAAGATGCGCATTGGGTCGACGGCAAACTCACTGCCAACGGCATGCAGCCGCTGAGCTTTGAGCAACTGGCGAAACACGCCCACGAAATAGGCTTGGTGACCGGCGCGACCGTGCACGGCTTCAACCGCTGGAGCTGGGCCGAGTCCGATTTCAGCATCGACGGCGTCCGTGAACGCCTGCCGCTCGACGGTCTGGCCGTGAAGTACGGCGACGGGGCACCGAACGCGAAGAAAGCACAGATGACCAGCAACGGTTTCCATCTGCTGGATCGCCAGAACGTGCACTACCCGGACACCCAGCTGAACAACGCGGCGGTGACTTACTACAGCCCGGTCGCGACGCTGGTGGAATTGAAAGTGAACAAGGGTTCGGCCGAAGTGCAAGTGCTCAACCATCACTCGTGGGTCGAGTGCGGTCGGGTGCTGGTGGAAGAACTGGTCAGGGGGCAGCTCGAAGGCGGGATCGCCATGGGCATCGGCCATGCATTGATGGAAGAGATGCCGCTGTACGAAGGCGGGCCGGGGGAGGGTGACTGGAACTTCAACCGTTACCGCCTGCCAATGGCCCGGCACGTTGCGGTCTGGAACCAGACGGCGGAGATCCTGCCGCCGCTGTCGCCGAGCGACCCGTCCAAGGGCATTGCCGAAGTGGTGATGATCCCGATCGTCGGCGCCATCGGTAACGCCGTGGCTCACGCCATCGGCAAACGTGTCCGCGACCTGCCTATCACTTCTGCGCGCATCAAGGAGGCCCTCAATGGCTAACCGTCCGTTTCAACTGACCCTCAACGGTCAATCCGTCGGCCCGGTGGACATCCCTGATGACCTGCCGATGATCGACTACTTGCACGAATACAAAAACCTCACCGGTTCGCGTCTGGGCTGCGGCCAGGGCATCTGCCATGCCTGTGTGGTGATCGTCGACAACCCGGACGGCACCAGCGAAGAAGTGCGCACCTGCATCACCGGCGCGCATTACTTCGAAGGCAAAAAAGTGCGGACCATCGAAGGTCACGCGACCCGCGATGAGCAGGGCAAGGTCACCGAGCTGAACCCGATCCAGCAGCGTTTCGTCGATGAATTCGCCTTCCAGTGCAGCTACTGCGCGCCGGGGTTTGTGAATGCGGCGACGGTGTTGGTGGAAAAACTCCAGCGTCAGCCGATCGTTAAAAGTCAGCTGGAAAAAGTCATCGAGGACAGCCTCGGTCACCACATCTGCCGCTGCACCGGCTACGTGCGTTACTACAGCGCGACCCGCAACGTGCTGACCGATCTCGGCCTGGTCAAGGAGGGTTAAGCATGAAGCATCTACTTTCCCGACTGGCGTTGGCGGTTGGTCTGGCTGCGCCGGTGTTACTGGCCCACGCGGACGATCAGATCAAGCGCGGCGAATACCTTGCCCGCGCTGCCGATTGCATGGCCTGCCACACCGCACCGGGTGGCGCGCCGTTTGCCGGCGGTCTGCCGATCATCTCGCCGTTCGGCACGATCTACGGCACCAACATCACCCCGAGCAAAGAGCACGGCATCGGTCTGTACAACGATGATGAGTTCTTCGCGGCGCTCACCGAAGGCAAACGCCGGGATGGCGCGAACCTGTATCCGGCGATGCCTTACACCTCGTATCACCTGATGCCGCGTGAAGACTCGGACGCGATTCACGCGTATCTGAAAACCGTCGAGCCGATCGAACGTGCAGCACCGGTCACCAGCCTGAGCTTCCCGTTCAACGTGCGTCTGGGCCTGATGGGCTGGAACATGCTCTACGGCAAGGACGTGAAACTGGCGCCGACCGAGGGCAAAAGCGAAGCCTTCAAGCGCGGCCAGTACATGGTCGACGTGCTCGGGCACTGCGGCGAATGCCACACCCCGCGCGGTTTGCCCGGTGCGATGCAGCAGGACAAACGCCTGACTGGCGGCCTGCTCAATGGCTATCTGGCGCCAAGCCTGTTGGCCAATGACCTGGCCGCACGCGGCTGGAATCATCAGGACCTGAGCTCGTTCCTCAAGCACGGCATGAGCGCCCAGGGCACGATGTTCAACGAGATGTTCCCGGTGTTCCACAACAGCACCCAAGGCCTCAATGATCCGGACTTGGCGGCGATGGCGACGTTCCTGCTTGGCGATCAACCGCCCGCAGCGAAAGTGCTGACCGAAGTGCCGCTGGACAAAATGGGCCCAAGCGCCCAGCGCGGTCGTCAGGATTACCTGAACGTCTGTGCCGGTTGCCACGCACCGAACGGCGAGGGCAAGCCGCACATCGCGGTGGCCATGCGCGGCAACACCACATTGCGCCTGGAAGATCCGCGCAACCTGTTGCGGGTGATCGAGGACGGCATCGGCGAGCAGAAATTCGCCGGGTTCGAACGCATGCAACCGATGCCGGGCTTCGCCGACAAACTCAGTCATGAGCAACTGACCGATCTGCTGAACTACTTGCGTCAAGGTTGGGGCGGTCAGTCGAGTGAGCTGGCGGTCAGCGATGTGCAGAAGCTTCAGGCCGATGCACCAACCGCCGAGCACAAGGCGCACTGACATGCAGCATCTCGATCTGCAAGTGGTGCGCCGGGCGCTGGAATGGTCGACGGCCGGCCAGTGCGTGTGGCTGTGCACGGTGCTCGCCACCTATGGCTCGGCGCCACGTGCGCCGGGCTCGTTGCTGGCGGTGAACGCGGACGGTCACTGGATCGGCTCGCTGTCGGGCGGTTGTGTTGAGGAAGACTTCCTCGAACGCGTCGCCGAGGGCGCGTTTTTTGAGGCCGTCAACGTGGTCCGTTACGGCGAAGGCGATGATCCGCGCTCTCGGGTCAGTCTGCCCTGTGGTGGCGTGCTCGATGTGCTGGTGGAGAAGCTTGAATCTGATTGTGAGGTTCAGGCACATCTGCGCGAGCTGGAGTCGGCATTGCTGGGCCAGCGCCGGTTGATTCGCGAGGTCGATCTGGCCAGTGGCGCGCGCAGTGTGTTCGCGGACAGCGAGCAGGGCGCGCGCATCGAGCGAGAGATCGACCGGGTACGCGTGCGAGTTGGCGCGGCTCAGCGGTTGCTGTTGGCGGGGTATTCCAGCGTCGCCCAGGCCTGTGCAGAGTTTGCCGTGGGCCTGGGTTTCGAGGTGATTCTTTGCGACCCGCGAGACGAAGTGCTTGAAGGCGTGGTGCTGAACAACGTCGAGATTCGCCGCCAACTGCCATCGGTGTTCATCGCCGACGGCGGCTGCCACAGTGACACGGCAGTGGTGGCGTTGACCCATGACCCGCGCATCGATGACCTGGCGATGATGGAAGCGGTGCGCACCGATGCGTTCTACATCGGTGTGATGGGCTCGATGCAGACGTCGCAAAAGCGCTTTGAGCGGTTGCGCAGGATTGGTGGGTTGGGGGATGTTGAACTCGCAAGAATTCATGCCCCGATTGGCCTGAACCTGGGCAGCAAGACGCCCGCAGAAATCGCCCTGGCAGTACTCGCTGACATCCTGCGAATCCGCAGCGGCATCCCCCGGGATCGCCTGTAACCCCCATTCCCCTGTGGGAGCGAGCTTGCTCGCGATGGCGTCCGTACATTCAACATCAATGTCGACTGTCAGACCGTCATCGCGAGCAAGCTCGCTCCCACTGGGGTTGTGTGTTGTTGGTGGGTAATTGTTTGCAGCATCTCCCTTCAAGAAATCAATAAAAGCCTCGGCGCAAAGCCAGACGTGTCCATACTCAGTGCCATGGCTCGCACCTGCGGGCAGCTACCTGGAGGAAGATCCGCATGACTGCATCGACATCCAAACCGGTCTGGTTCATCACCGGCTGTTCAACAGGTTTCGGCCGGCAACTGGCCTTGCACACCCTCAGCCTCGGCTACCCGACCGTGGTCACGGCGCGTAACCCGGCGCAGGTCGAAGACATCGTCAAAGGGCACGAAGACATCGCACTGGTCTTGAAGCTGGACGTCACCGACCCGGCACAGATCAACGCTGCCGTTGAGGCCGCACAAGCGCGTTTCGGCCGTATCGATGTGTTGGTGAACAACGCAGGGATCGGCTACTTCGGCTCCTTCGAAGAAAGCGATCTGGGTGAAGTGCGCAAGATGATGGACATCAACGTCTGGGGCCTCGTCGAGATGACCCGCGCAGTGCTGCCAGGCATGCGCCAGCAGCGCAGCGGCTCGGTGGTGAACATCTCTTCCGTCGGCGGCATCGTAGCGTTTCCGGCGGTGAGTTTTTACCACGCGACCAAGTTTGCGGTGGAAGGCATTTCTGAATCCCTGGCCCAGGAAGTCGCACCGCTGGGCATCAAAGTCCTGATCGTCGAGCCAAGCGGTTTCCGCACCGATTGGGCGGGGCGCTCGGCCAACGAAGCGAGCCAGACCATCGACGACTACCGTGAAACGGCTGGCAAACGCCTCGACATGATCCGCGGCTACAACGGCAAGCAACCGGGCGACCCGGTGCGGGCAGCGGTGGCGATCGTCAATGCGGTCGAGGCCGAGAACCCGCCATTGCGTCTGTTATTGGGCAAAGCGGCACTGGCCGGTGGACGCGGCAAGATCGAAGCCCTGCGTAAGGACTTTGAAAGTTGGGCGAGTGTCAGCGAAGGCGCTGATTTCCCGAGCTAATCGTCTATACGCAGAACCCAATGTGGGAGCGGGCTTGCTCGCGAAGGCGTCGTATCAGTCGAAATCTTTATTGACTGACACACCGCTTTCGCAAGCAAGCCCGCTCCCACATGGGATAGTGGTGTTGCTTAGTATCCAAACTTGTCCCGCAACCCGTAATACCACGCACCCAACGCCGCAAACGGTGTGCGCAGCAGTTGCCCACCCGGAAACGGGTAGTGCGGCAAATCCGCAAACGCATCAAACCGCTCGGCCTGGCCGCGCAACGCCTCGGCCAACACCTTGCCCGCCAAATGCGTGTAAGTCACACCATGCCCACTGCAACCCTGAGAGTAATAAATGTTATCCCCCAGCCGCCCAACCTGCGGAAGACGCGACAGCGTCAGCAGGAAGTTTCCGGTCCAGGCATAATCAATTTTCACGTCCTTAAGCTGCGGAAAAGCCTTAAGCATCTTCGGCCGAATAATCGCTTCAATATTTGCCGGATCCCGCGCGCCATACACCACGCCCCCACCGAAAACCAAACGCTTGTCGCCGGTCAGACGGTAATAATCGAGCAGGTAGTTGCAGTCTTCGACGCAGTAATCCTGTGGCAACAAGCTTTTGGCCAGCGCATCGCCCAGCGGTTCAGTGGTAATCACCTGAGTCCCGCACGGCATCGACTTCGCGGCCAACTCCGGCACCAGATTACCGAGGTAAGCATTGCCCGCCACGATAATGAACTTGGCCCTGACCTTACCCTGTGGCGTATGCACCACCGGGTTCGCACCGCGCTCGATGCGCACCGCCGGCGACTGTTCATAAATAGTGCCGCCCAGCGACTCGACAGCGGCTGCTTCACCGAGCGCCAGGTTCAACGGATGAATGTGCCCGCCGCTCATGTCGAGCATGCCGCCGACATACTGGTCGCAGCCCACCACTTCACGGATGCGCTTTTGGTCCAGCAACTCAAGCTGCGAGTGACCGAAGCGCTCCCACAAACGCTTCTGGGATTCCAGATGACCCATCTGCTTGGCCGTGATGGCGGCGAACACACCGCCGTCCTTCAAGTCGCACTGGATATTATATTTGGCGACCCGCTCACGAATGATCCGCCCACCTTCAAACGCCATCTGCCCCAGCAACTGAGCTTGTTTAGGGCCGACACTGCGCTCGATCACATCAATGTCACGGCTATAGCTGTTAACGATCTGGCCACCATTGCGCCCCGACGCCCCAAACCCGACCTTGGCCGCCTCCAGCACCGTTACCCGAAAACCGTTCTCCAGCAGAAACAGGGCAGAGGACAACCCGGTGTAACCGGCGCCAATCACACAGACATCAGTCTCCACGTCATCCTGCAAAAGAGGGCGCGGCGGAACCGCATTGGCCGATGCGGCGTAATAGGACTCTGGGTAAGGGGTGTTCGCCATCCTGCTGCCTCTGTTTAATATATTTTACGAGTGCGTCGATCCTACGCGAGTTAAAAAACGGCCGCCAGCCACCGGAAAATCTTCTTCGCAGCGGCAAAATTAAATATTTTGCATATTCATAGGGTTAGCTCAAAAAAAGGTGTTGACACCCCTCCGGAATTCCGTAGAATGCCGCCTCACAGCAGGCACGTAGCTCAGTTGGTTAGAGCACCACCTTGACATGGTGGGGGTCGTTGGTTCGAGTCCAATCGCGCCTACCAAAC